>Ga0194127_10001341_pt1 | contig 36275 bp, 23 predicted proteins | sample TA2KigC100mmetaG_FD_148624 | JGI IMG/M metagenome (GOLD analysis project Ga0194127, IMG submission 148624) | Freshwater microbial communities from Lake Tanganyika, Tanzania - TA2015036 Kigoma Deep Cast 100m | ecosystem: Environmental > Aquatic > Freshwater > Lake | place: Tanzania: Lake...
GCGGGCCTCCTCAGGCTCGGCGTGCGGGCCTCCTCAGGCTCGGCGTGCGGGCCTCCTCAGGCTCGGCGTGGTTGGTGAGGGGACGTCAACAGAGCATCCTCTTCCCTACTTCGTGCGGTGCGCCAACCAGGCCATGCTACCGAATCCGGGGTCTGAGTCCATACCAAAAAGCGCGCCAACGGACTGCTAACCGGGCGGCCTGGGCATCGGTTGCGGCGGCGTCCCGATGGGGCGCGGCGCGCCGGGTCCGGGCGCCCGGATCGGGTCGTCGCGGCGATCACCCCGTGCAAGGGTGATCTCGACCGTGAGCCATTCCGACCCGCCGGGGGGCGTGTACAGGAACTCGGTCCTGGTGGTCGTGTCGTTGACGATGGTGTGGACCTCCTTCCAGCGGGCCCGCCCGCCGTCGGCGGACTCCATGGTCCCGGCCAGGATGAGCGTCTTGCCGGCGCCGTCGGCCTGCCCGGTGAGGATCACCAGGCCTGGGTGGATCGGGCTGAAGAAGACCGATTCGAAGCGACCCGCGCGCGAGTCGTAGCGGATGGCGTGGAACGGGAGCGCCTCGCGCTGGGCGGGATCGACGGCGAGGGTCTGGATCAGCCCCTGGGCCTCGCGGCGTTCGACGTTGAGCGTGATCTCGCCGGGGCGGGTGCCGGGCGCCGACCACGTCCGAACCTGCGCCCGCCAGACGCCTTGGAGGGCGTCGAGCGGCGGCGTCAGCGGCGGGGCGTCGGGGGCCGCCCCCGGGATCGAGGTGAATCCGAGCCCGACCAGAGCGCCGAGTGCGAGCAGCCGCATGGTGTGCCCTCCGTGTGGTCCAGCCCGGAACGGTATCGCCGCGGGCTCGAACGCACCGACCCCCCGGGTCGGCCCGGGGGGTCGGTGATCGAGCGCGTCCCGGATGGTCGCGGAGCGGCTCAGCGCTTGCTGTCGCCGGCGTCGGTCTTCTTGACGGAGTCGGGCTTGGCGTCGCTCTTGAGCTTGCGCGTGTAGGTGATGATCATCACGCGGTCGTCGGTGCCCTCGGGCGTGCCGAAGAACTCCATGGTGTGCTTGTCGGGGGAGACGATGGTGATGACCTCGCGCTGCTTGACGGTCTTGCGGGTGGCGGCGTCGGTGTGCTCGCCGTGCATGGTGAAGACCTTGCCCGCGTCGTCCACGCTGCCGCGGTTGGTGTAGAGCCCGGTCGACATGGAGTCGATCCAGATGGCCTCGTAGCGCTGGTCGATGTTGTTGTAGCCCCAGAGGCTCAGGCCCTTGAAGGGCATGTCCATCATGGAGCCGCTGTACTTGGAGCGGAGGAAGCGGCCCTCGAACTCCATGGCGCTGGACATGCTGCCCGTGGACTTCTGGGCGTGCCCGCCGGGCATCGTCATGACCACCTCGGCGTCCCACTCGCCCACGAGCTGCTCGAGGAACTTGTGGTGCTTGCCGGGCATCGAGGCCTCCATCAACGCCTTCATCGAATCGTCCATCTCGGGCTGACCCTCCAAGGCCTTCTTAGCGCCGTCGACGATGTCGCCCGCCTTCTTCTCGATCTTCTTGGTCGTGTCCTGGACCTTGGTCGGCCCGCTGTCCTGGGCCCACGCGGGCATGGCGATCAGGCCGGCGGCGGCGACCAGTGCGAAAACGGTGCGCTTCATTCGGATCCCCTTCGTCCCCCGTGCCAAGGCAACCCCCGACCGCCACGCGCGGCGGGCCGATCGCCCCGGCGAAGGAGATGATACCCAAACAAACACCGCAAGTCGATGAGGTGGACACCCTGTTCGGTTGATTGTCGGTGCTTGCGGGCGAGAAACGCGCCGCGATTGGCCCGGTTCAGCGCGGTCCCGGCGGGGGTGCGGGCTGGATGGGGACGTATTCGCTGACGTGGACGCCGAAGGCTTCGATGCCGGGCATGGGCTTGGGGGCGTTGGTGAGGACGCGGAGGTTGGAGAGGCCCAGGTCGCGGAGGATCTGGCCCCCGATGCCGTGGTCGCGGTGCGGCTGGGCGCCGGGCGGGGGCGCGGTCGGCGCCGCGGGATCGCCGGACAAGTGCGCAAAGTCGGGGTCGTCGGGGTGCCGGTCATGCCGGCGGACCGAGTGCATGCGGGCGGCGAGGTCGGCGGCGTCGAAGGCCGCGGGCGGCGTCGTGGAACGCAGGTACACGATCGCCCCCTCGCCCGCCCGGGCGATCGCCCGCATCGCCCCGTGCAGCAACTGCCCGGATGAATAGGAAGCGCCGGGGACGGACTCCAGGTCATCGAAGATGTCGCCGAGGAGGTGCCGGCGGTGCATGCGCACGAGCGTGGGCCCTTGGACGGGGATGGGGTGCCCCGCGCCGTCGAGGCGCCCGACCTGCCCCATGACCAAGGCCATGTGGGGCAGGGGATCGACGAGGGACTCGTAGGCGATGCCGGTGAAGACGCCCAAGGGCGTGCGCACGGGTCGGCCCAGGACGGGCTCGAGTCGGCGGACGAGGGACTCGCGTTCGAGGCGGTGGGCGATGACCTGGGCGACGGAGCACATCCTGAGGCGGTGCTTGGCGCAGAACTTCTCCAGGTCCGGCACGCGGGCCATCTCGCCGTCCTCGCGCATGATCTCGATGATGACGGCGGCGGGGTGGAGCCCGGCGAGCCGGCACAGGTCGACGGAGCCCTCGGTCTGCCCGGTGCGGACGAGCACCCCGCCGTCGCGGGCCCGGAGCGGGTTGACGTGACCGGGCCGGACGAAGTCGGCGGGGGAACTGTCGGGCCTGATGGCGTGGAGGATGGTCTTGGCGCGTTCCCTGGCGGAGACGCCTGTGGTGAACCCCAGGCGCGGGTGCCCGTCGATGGAGACGGTGAAGGCGGTGCCGCGGGCGGTGGTGTTGAGGGCGGCCTGGGGGACCAGGTCGAGGCGGTCGCAGTCGGCCTGGGTCAGCGAGAGGCACAGGTACCCCATCGCCTCCTTGAGCATGAAGGCGATGGCCTCGGGCGTGACGCACTGGGCGGGGAGGACGAGGTCCCCCTCGTTCTCGCGCGACTCGTCGTCGGTGAGGACCACCATGCGCCCCGCGCGCAGCTCGTCGAGGATCTCGGGGATGGGGGAGAACGGCACGCGGGAGGTTAGGTTGGGGCGGGTCCGGGGAGCGGGCGGAGGTAGGTGAAGCGTCGCCAGAGCCACTCCATGGGGCCGTAGCGGAAGCGGCGGAGGTACAGCGTGCTGAAGGCGAGCTGGAAGGCGTAGATGGCGGCGACGATTGCGTAGCGCTCGGTGCGGTCGGTCTGTCCGTAGAGCCCCAGGCCGTAGAAGTAGAAGATGGAGGAGGCGAAGAGCGACTGCATGAGGTAGTTGGTGAGGGCGAGGCGGCCTGTGTTGGCGAGCAGGGTGGTGGCGCGCTCGGCCCGCCCGGCGTGGACGAGGAGCACCATGGCCGACAGGTACCCCAGGCTCAAGAGGGGCGCGCCCAGCGTGTGGGTCAGGCTGTGGAGCGCGAGCGTGCCGGGCGTCATGTTGAGGCCCACGAGCGTGTAGCCGACCGCGACCAGCGGCAGCCCGACGAAGAGCCCGAGGAGGGCCAGGCGCCGATGCAATCCGAGGCGCGCCGGGTCGAAGGCGCCGGACTTGAGCATGGCGGCCCCGAAGCAGAACATCGCGATGATCGTCCAGCCGAACCCGATCATCGTGAAGAGGAGCATCATGACCCAGCTGACGGCCCGGAAGAGGAAGAGGTCGAGGTAGGGGCCCCGCTGGTGGGCCTGGATGTCGAGGCGGACCCAGCCCGGGTCGGTGAAGGAATAGGCCTTGCCGTCCTTCCACAGGCCGACCAGTTGCAGGAACGGCGACGGGGCGGGTGCGGTCGACGCCGTGGGATCGCTCGGGAGGGCGGGCCCGGCGTCGGGCGTGGGCTCGGCGATGGCGGGGGCGGTGAGGGACTCGGCGGGCACGCCGCGGGCCGGGGTCTGGTCCATGGGCGTGACGAGGGCGAAGAGCGAGGCGACGAGCGCGACGAACACGAAGATCGACACCCCGATCGCGACCAGGGCCCGGGGCCTGAGCGACCCGAGGACCATGAGCAGGAGGGCCCCGGCGGCGTAGAGGAACAGGATGTCGCCGAACCAGATCCCGAGGGCATGCAGCAGGCCCAGGGCCCCGAGGAAGAAGACCCGGCGGAGGTAGACCGGGACGTAGCGTCCGGTGCCGAGCAGTCGCTGGCGCTGCATCGCAAAGCCGATCCCGAAGAGGAGCGAGAAGAGCCCGTAGAACTTCCCCTCGCAGAAGACGGCGGACGCGTAGAAGAGGATCTTGTCGCGGAGCGTGTGCTCGTTGACGGGCACAATGTCCAGGGCCATGCCCAGGGGCATCGCTGCAAAGTCGATGTTCACGATCAGGATGCCCAGGAGCGCCAGCCCGCGGGCGGCGTCGAGCGCGACGATGCGGGTGCGGGGCGGGACGGGCACTGCGGGTTGGGTCATCCCGGCATTATGCGGCATCGCGGGATTGGCTTGCACGCCCCGGGGCGCGCGGAACCCCCGGTCCGGGATCCCCAACAACAGGTCGGGCGCACCGCCCAGGGGCACCGCCATGCTCACGATCCTCAAGCTGCCGTGGTTCCTGCTCACGCTCCCCGTCCGCCTGCTGTGGCGGGTGTACATGGGGCTGTGGTGGGCGTTCGATGATTCGTCGCGGAGCCGCACGCAGAGGGCGGAGTCGGCCCGGATCGCGGCGGGGCAGGAGGCGAGCTTCGAGGTGGTCGATTCCGCGCCCCGCCCGCGCCCCGCGCCGCGGGGGCTGCTGCGGGGGGGGTTCGCCGCCAGCGCCATGATCGCGGTGCTCGCGGGCGTCGGGCTGTCGATGCTGAGCGCGGGTCGGGTGATCGACCCGGCGTCGGCGGCGCTCGGGTGGGCGTGGGCCACCGCCACGACCATGGTCGTCAGCGTGTCCCTGGTCCGACGCAAGGCGGCGAAGCAGAGGACGTTGCGCGAGCGCGTGGGGTCCTGCGCCCGCCGGGCGGCGTCGGCGTTCGCGGGGTCCGACCCGGCGGGCTCCACCAGCGGCACGAGTGCGTGGAAGCCCGGCCTCCGCGGGGCGGGGTCGTGCGCCAGACGCTGCTGCGTGGGTGCGTGGAACGGCGCGCGCAGGGGGGCGGCGTTCGTGCGCGCACGCACGCCCGAAGCCTCGCGCCGCGCCCGCGCCGCGTGGAACGCCCTGCGGAAGGGGCCCGCTCCCAGCGTGCCGCGCCGGGGCTGACCCGATCGGGCGAGAATGCAACCTCAACAGCGATCCCGGGATTCGAGGGCTCGTCCCGGGCGTGCGGGCGCGACAATGGCGCATGAGAGCGCGTGGGGGCGCAGAAGCGAAAGCTCCCGCCCGGCGGGGCGGGAGCGATGGGGATCGAAGGAAGCTCGCGGGGCCTGCAAGGCCCCGCCCCTGTCAGCGACGGAGTTCGGAGCCCGGGCCCGAGGCGGGGGTGTTGGGGTCGATGGGCTGCCCGAGCATGAAGAAGGGGAATCCGCCTCCCGTGCCGGAGCCCTGGTTGTAGATGAACTGGGCGTTGAGGGCCTGTTCGATGCGCTTGGAGGCCTCGGAGAGGTGGGCGGAGGTGTAGGGGTCGAGGGTGGTGTTCTTGAGGCCGGCGTCGATCCGCTCCTTGATCTGGCGGAGGCGTGCGACGGCGAGGTTGGAGATGGGCTTGGAGCTCTCGCCGCTGAGCCCGCCGGGGAGCGTGAGGTCGATCATGCGGTCGACGAACTCGCGCTGGAGGTTGCGTCGGAGGCTGGAGACCATGGGCTGTCTTGCGGTGTAGCGCCGGTCGGGGGAGGCGGAGAGCTCGGAGAAGATCTCGCCGATGAGGGCGTCGAAGAGCTCGGGGAGGGTGATCTGGTCCTGTGAGGCTGGGGTGCGGAACTCGTTGTCGTAGACGCGGCGGAGTCGGGTGGGGTTGACGAGGTTGGTGAGGACGGAGGCCTGGATGCCGGCGATGCGGTCGTGGACGGGCCAGGCGGGCTCCTGCATGGCCTCGGAGAAGCCGCCCCAGTCGAGCCACTTGTCGACGGTCATCTTGGCGAGGAGGTCGGGGGTGAGGCCGAAGGCCTCGTCGCGGAAGGAGTTCTCGATGACCCACTTGAGGGCGGCCCGCTGCTGCTGGGCGGTGACGGGGGTGACGGGGTCGCGTCCGTTGGGGTCGCCCTTGCGGTCGCGATGGACGAAGGAGCCGCCGATCCAGTTGGCCATCATGGAGAGGGAGCGGGTCTGGAGCCCGAGGGTGACGTTGTAGCCGCGGGTGGCGCGGGCCCAGGACTGCCCGTCCTTGACGAAGCGTGTGATGATGCGGTCGCGGTGCCACTGGGCGAGCTTCATGTTGCTCTGGGCGTAGTCGAGCGGGTCCTTGGAGAAGTCGTAGCGTCGGGCGAGGGGGTCGGGCCCGGAGGTGTCCTCGTCGGTGGCGTAGACGAGCTCGGGCTCGGCGACGCGCTTGAGGACGTCCTTGAGGTCGCCGGTGGTGTAGCCGTACTCGATGGCCCAGTAGTCGTAGGGCCCGATGTCGACCATGGCGTAGTCGCCCTGGACGGGGCCGTCGTTCATGTTGATGTTGATGGGGTTGTAGTCCATGACCGAGCCGGTGAAGGGCTTCTTGCCCTTGAGCTCGTTGGAGTTGATCTGGGCGAGGGTGTAGAGGGAGGAGGCCTTGAAGTTGTGTCGGAGGCCGAGGGTGTGCCCGACCTCGTGGGCGGTCAGGTCGGTCAGGAGGGGCCCGATGAACCACTCGGGGATGCCGTCGAGCATCTCCTGCTTGGTCTTGTCGTCCTTGGGTGCCTCGGGCTTGGGTTCGGGCTTGGGATCGGGCTGATCCTGGCGTGCCGCGCGGCGCTCGGGCTGGGCGACGTCGTTGGAGGCGAGAGTGGTCGGGGGCTCGGCGGCGCCCGCGGTGCGCGTCGCGGACCAGGTGCCCGATACCTCGCCGATCTCGAGCGTTCCGGTGATCTTGTCGGCGGCGACGGAGCCGTTGAGGGTGGCCTTGAGGGCCTCCTGGGGGACGTCGACCGTGAGGGTGAGGGCCCCGGACTTGTCGTCGAAGGTGCCGCGGGCGATGGGCATGTTGCCCAGGGGCGAGAGGATGGTGCCCGAGACGTTGCCGGCGTCGTGCTTGAGGTCGAGGCTGAAGGGGACGGTCTGGGGCTCGGGGGCGGCGATGGTGGCGGAGGCGTCCCACGTGCCGGCGATGGGGTCGGCGAGGACGAGGGCGGCGGCGTCGGCGACGCGCTCCTCCTCGATCAGTTGCAGGATGTCCAGGTGCATCCGCATGAGCAGGGTGTCGAAGGCCTTGCCGGTCGCGGCGATGCACAGCCCGTTGACCTGCGAGCGCCGGCCCACGAGCCCGTCGTACGGGTTGTCGCCGATGAGGCGCGTGGCCTCGGGCTCGGCGGCGGCGGCGAGGGGGTGCCCGCCGTACTTCATGACGCCCTGGCGCATCCGCTGGGCGACGATGGCGTCGCGATTCTCCGGGGGCGCCATGCGGACGCGCGGGTCCCACTGGGGTCGGCTGTGCAGCCAGGCGAGGGTCTCGGGGGAGGCGCCCTCGAGGGCCATCTCCGGCAGGATGTCGGAGTAGTTGACCCACCAGTGGCGGATCCAGCCGTCGGTCAGGATGATGTCGGCGTCGAGGATCTGGCCTGTGAGGGGGTGGACGCGGGAGGGCCCGATGGCGGTGCCCTGGTCGTTGGCGAGCCAGCGGATGAAGTTGTAGCGGCGGTCCTCCGGGTCCTTCTCCATGTGGGCGCCGGTGGTCTCGTCCTGCTGGTAGACCTCGATGGCGTTGGCGATGCCGACCTTCTCGAAGGCCTTGTTCCAGTCGGTCAGGCCCTCGCGGACCCAGCGGCGGTAGCGCACGGGCACGGTGTGCTCGATGTAGAAGACGATGGGTTCCTTGGGGGGGCTGGTCTTGAGGCGCGGGTCGGCCTTTTCGAGGCGCCAGCGGTTGATGTAGCGCACCCACTTCTCCTCGTCGGTGAACTTGCCCAGGTCGCGGTGGACGGTGGTGAAGTAGCCGACGCGCTCGTCGGCGGCCCGGGGCTGGTAGCCGTTGTTGTCCGGGATGAGGCTGATGGAGTAGTGGAACTCCTGGAGGCGTCCGCCGCCCGTGGGCCACTCGAAGGAGATCTCGATGTTCTCGGGGAAGGCCTTGGCGGACTTGATGGTGGCGAGGGCGGTGTTGCCGCCGGCGGCGAAGCCGAAGAAGTCGCGGGCCCGCCCGACGAGGAGGGCCTTGAGGTCGATGACGGGTCGGCCGTTGGGCCCCATGCAGGCGATGGGGACGTCGAGGATGACGCGGTCGGTGAAGAGGCGCTTGACGCTGGACTTGGACTCCTGGTCGCCCGTGGAGCGGGTGTCGATGGCCGGTTCGACGAGGGCCAGGCGGTTGCCGATGCGGCGCCAGAAGGCGTAGACCTCGCCGGCCTGGAGGCCCGCGTAGTCCTCGCCGCTGGCGACGGTCATGGCGATCATGACCCGCTGGCGATCGAAGCCCGAGGGCAGCTCGCCCAGCATCGAGTTGTCCTTCTTCTTGGTCCAGACCTCGTAGTAGGACTGGCCGTCGGCGGTGGAGATGACCTTCTCGAAGCCCTTGGAGACCTCGGCCCAGGGCTTGAGCCCGTCGGTCTCCTCGTCACCACCCTTGGCGTTGGGGCCGCCGCCCGGGGGCGGGGGCGTCGCGACCTGCTGATTCTCAGGTTGATTCGACTGCGACACGGCGTAGCCGGCGCACACCACCAACACGGCCGCGGACACCGCGACCAGACGACGATCCAGAAGCATCGACATGACCGACTCCTTGCGATTGTCCGCCGGGGAGGCCTCCCCAGGCCCGCCCGGGCTCCCACCAGCGTTCCTCGGCCGTCAGCATAGCGAGTCTTGGAGTTGGGGCCAAACACAGGGCGGCGCCGGGGGCGGCCCGGGGGACGCACGGGCGGCGGGCGGAGGCGCGGACCGAACCCGGGCGGGGGCCGGTCGTACGGGGCAGGGGGCGCCGGTCGCGGGCGCTCACCTGCCTCCCGGGGCGGCGATCGGTGTTCCCCCGCCGCCCGGGTTGAAAGCGAGGGTCGGCGCGTACAGAATCCGGGCCCTCGGTCGGAGGGCCGGTCGCCAGGACGGACCCGCCGGACGCCTCCGGGCTTCTCCCGGTCGCGAGAGACGTTGGGGAGGGAGCTGGAGCGGAGCCCTGGGCCCATGGATGGGGGCGACGGGTTCGGCGTGTTGGATCGGCCCGCGTGCGGCGTTCGCCGAGCCCGCGGGCACCCGGACCGGCGGTCCCGGGCGTCGGAGCTCCCTTGGGGAGAAGGCACGAGTGCAAGCGGACTACACGACTCAGAAGAAGGCGGTGGGGGTGGCGGCGCTGGGGCTGGTGCTCCAGGCGTCGATGGGGGTGGTGCTGCTGGTCTACGGGCTGCCGCTGACCGGCCGGGACCACCCGGCCCTGAGCGCGGCGGTGTTCGCGCTGGTCGGCGTGGTGGCGTGGCTGGCGTTGCTGATCGTGTCCGATCAACACCGTCGCGAGCGCCTGGAGGCGATGGAAGCCGAGGCGATGCAGTCGTCCGGGGCGGCGGCGAGCAGCGCGTTCGAGAGCGTGGGTGAGGAGTTCCGGGTCGCGCACAAGCGTCTGCTGGGGCTGTACCGGTACTTCATGCCCGGCACGTCGCTGCTGATCGCGTTGGCGCTGGGGTACCTGGGCTGGGCCCGCCTCGCGGGGGCCCGCGAGGTGTGGCAGTCGTCGATGCCCGAGGTGCATCCGGGGTACGGGTGGGGCATCGCGCTGGGCCTGACGTGCGCGGTGACGGGGTTCGTGTTCGGGCGGTTCGTGGCGGGGATGGCGCGCCAGGATGCGTGGAAGCACCTGCGGGCGGGGGCCGACTTCGCGGTGGGCACGGCCCTGATGGGCATGGGCCTCGCGGTGGCGCACTTCATCGACCTGGCGGGCCCGGACTGGGCGTTCCGCTACCTGCACCTGGTGATCCCGGGCCTGATGATGGTGCTGGCGGTCGAGGTCGTGCTGAACTTCCTGCTGGACCTGTACCGCCCGCGCAAGGCGGGGGTGTTCCCGCGGCCGGCGTTCGACTCGCGGCTGCTGGCGTTCGTGTCGGCGCCGGACGTGGTGGCCCGCTCGATCGGCGAGGCGCTCTCGTACCAGTTCGGGTACGACATCACGCGGAACTGGTTCTACCAGCTCCTGAGCCGCTACATCGGCCCGCTGGCGGCGGTGGCGGGGCTGGTGCTGTGGGGCATGTCGGCGATGGCGGTGGTCGATCCGCACCAGCGGGCGCTGATCACGCGGTTCGGCTCGGTGCGTCGCGAGGTGGGCCCGGGGCTGCACTTCAAGCTCCCCTGGCCCATCGACCGCGTCGAGGTGCCGCTGTACCAGTCGTTCGACGAGCGGGGGCGCGTGACGGGCGCGGCGCGGACGGCGACGGGGGTGCGGACGATCCAGCTGGCGTCGGCGGCGCCGGGGATCGACCGGAACATCCTCTGGACCAACGAGCACGCGGGCGAGGAGGTGTTCTTCATCGTCGGGCCCGCGGGGGGCGAGGGCGCGGACCGCGCGGGGGCGGACATCGCGGTGGTGGCGGCGGAGGTGCCGCTGCGGTTCCGCGTGAGGGACGTCGGGGCCTACGACCGGCTCGCGGGGGCCGAGGGCATGCGCACGAGCCTGCTCCGCGGCGTGGCGCAGCGGGAACTCCTGCGGCACCTGGCGCCGCTGACGGTGGACGACCTGCTGGGGGCCCGGCGGCTGGCGCTGCAGACCGAACTCCGCGAGCGGATGCAGTCGTCGTTCGACGCGCTCAACGCCGGCGAGGGGGCGGGGGTCGAGGTCCTGAGCGTCGAGCTGAAGGGCGTGCACCCGCCCAAGGACGTGGCGCCGGCCTACGAGCGCGTGCTCGAGGCCCAGCAGAAGCAGCAGGCCCTGGTGCTGTCGGCCCAGGCCGAGGCGATCACGACGCTGACGGGCGTGGTCGGGTCGGTGGACCTGGCCCGCCAGATCGCGGCGGAGGCGGAGAGGCTGAGGCTGCTCCCCGCGGACGCCGACGCGGCCCGGGCGGAGCAGCAGACCAGGGTGCAGCGGCTGATCGAGCAGGCGGGGGGCCAGGCGGCGGCGGCGTTGGCGGCGGCGCGGTCGCAGCGGTGGGGCACGCTGCTGGACGCGCGGGCGCGGGCGGCGCGGTACGCCGGGCACCTGGCCAACTACGGCGCGGCCCCGGAGGTCTACATGGCGTCGCTGTACTTCCAGGCGCTGAAGGACGCGATGGCGGACTCGCGCGTGTACATCGCCCCGGAGCGGGCGCGATTCGTGTGGCGTCTGGAGGACCGTGAGACGGGGGTGGACGTGTTCAACCCCGGCGCCGGATCCAAGTAGGTCGATCGATGCACCGCACCCCGCGGAGAAGTCACCCGTGAGAAGGCCCTTCACCCTCGCCGTCGCGTTCCTGTTCGTGGCGATCCTGCTGCTGTCGACCGTGACGTACACGGTTCGGTTCACGGAGCGGGCGGTGCTGACGACGTTCGGGAAGGCGGAGGAGAGCGACATCAAGCAGACGCCGGGGCTCAAGTTCAAGTGGCCCTACCCGGTGCAGTCGGTGATCAAGTACGACACGCGGCTGCGGTACGTGGCGGCGGCGAAGCAGCAGCAGCAGACGGCGGACAACCGCCAGATCGTGGTCGAGGCCTTCGCCGCCTGGCGCGTCAGCGACCCGCTGCAGTTCTACCGCGCCTTCTCCAACGCCGGGACGAGGGCGGTGGACCACTACGCGGCGGCGGAGCAGATCATCCGTTCCAGCCTGGGGGGCGGGCTGTCGGCGGTGAGCAAGTTCCGCATGGACGAGCTGTTCACGACCGCCCAGTCGGGGTCGAAGCTGTCGGAGCTGGACGGGCTGATCCTCCAGGCGATGCACACGAGCGAGGGGTCGCGGTCGGCGCTGGCGAGCTACGGGATCGAGCCGGTCTACGTGGGGATCAGCCAGGTCCGCCTGCCCGAGTCGACGATCCGGGGCGTGTTCGAGCGGATGACCGCCGACCGCGACAAGATCGTGCGCGGGATCGAGAGCCAGGGCGAGGCGACGGCGAACACGATCCGCTCGCAGGCGATGTCGCAGGCGGAGACGATCCGGTCGTTCGCGCTGCAGCGCGCGGAGGAGATCCGGGTGCAGGGGGACCGCGAGGCGGCGCCGGTGCTGGCCCAGCTGAACGAGAAGCCCGAGCTGGCGGTGTTCCTGGCGAACATCGATCTGCTGCGGAACGCGACGGGCAAGCGGGTGACGCTGGTGCTGGACGGGAGCGTGCCGGGGGTGCCGCTGTTCGGGTCCAGCGCCCTGTCGCGGCTGGCGCCGGGGCAGTTGCCGGCGTTCATCCCGCCGCGGGAGTGGCTGGAGCAAAGGCCGGCGGGCGGGGGGTCGGGCTCTGGGTCGGTGATCGACCAGGGGGGTCGCTGAGTGAGCCGGCACCACAGCGATCAACTGGGTCCGTGGTCGCCGATGCTGGCGCCTGAGGAGACGCCGGCGCCCGCGCGTCCGGCGCTGCCGCACGACGCCGAGGCGATGATGGACCCGGCGAACCGGGCGTTGGCCGAGGCGCTGCAGATCCTGCTGCGGATCCTGCAAGGGGGCCTGGTGGTGATCTTCGCCCTGTACCTGCTGAGCGGGTTTCAGTCGGTGAAGCAGGGTCAGACGGGGATCCGGCTGCTGTTCGGGGCGATCCAGTCGGAGGGGTTGGAGCCCGGGTTCCACTTCAGCCTGCCGTACCCGATCGGGGGGCTGGAGCGAGTGGACCAGGGGACGCTGATCGACCGGCTGGACACGCAGTTCTGGCAGTTCCTCAAGAGCGACGCCGAGCGGTCGATGCCGACGAACGAGCTGCCGATGATGGCGTCTCTGAATCCGGAGCGGGACGGCGCGGTGCTCACGGGGGACGGGAACGTGGCCCACACGCGGTGGCAGGTGGCGTATGTACGGGGTGACCCGACGGCGTGGGCCCGCAACGTGACGCCCGAGGCCGAGCGGCCCCTGGTGCTGGGCGCGGTGCAGCGGGGCGTGGTGCAGGCGATCGCCGAGGTGTCGGTGGACGACCTGCTCCGGCAGAGCAGCCGGGACACGGAGCAGGTGGCGCTGCGGGCCGCGGAGGTCGCGCAGGCGGCGTTGGATCGCATGGGGACGGGGATCCGGATCCAGCGGCTGGACCTGTCGGAGCGGATCCCGCCGACGTTCCTGCGGGAGCGGTTCTCGCAGGTGCAGACGGCGGAGCAGAACGCGGGCAAGGCACGGAGCGAGGCGCAAGGCGAGCGGAACACGGTGCTGTCGGACGCGGCGGGGGGCGCGGCCGAGCCGCTGCTGCGGCAGATCGACGCCTACGAGGCGGCGCTGGACCGGGGCGACCTGGAGGGGGCGTCGGGGGTGCTGGCCCGGATCAACGGGGTGCTGGACGGGGGGGCGATCGAGCTCTCGCCCGGGGGCCCGCCGGTGGAGGTCGGGGGCGATGCGGCCCGCATGATCGCGGACGCGCGGCAGTACGTGGCCCAGACGGTCAGCCGGCGCAAGTCGCAGTTGGCGCTCTTCCGGGCCAAGCTGGCCCAGTTCCGAAGCAACCCGCAGCTGCTGGTGTACGGCGAGTGGTCCGGCGCGTACAAGCAGTTCACGGGGCACGAGTACGTGCAGGTGCTGATCAACCCGCCCGGGGCCCTGGGCGTGGAGATCGTGCTGAACCAGGACCCCATGATCATCAAGGACATCCAGCGCCGGATGGCGGAGCGCGAGGGCGAGGAAGGCCGCAAGCGTCGCCTGGAGCAGCAGCGGCAGGAGCAGTTCCGGACGCAGCGCGGGACGAGCCTCTCGGGCTGAGGCGGGCGGGAGCACGATGGCGCAGCGCTTGATCAACGACCCCGCGGACCGCCCGGCGCCCGTGGTGGCGGTGCAGAACCTGACCAGGGTCTTCAAGGACTTCTGGATGCGGGACCGGGCCCGGGCCGTGGACGACCTGTCCTTCGAGATCCATCCGCGCGAGGTCTTCGGGCTGCTGGGGCCCAACGGGTCGGGCAAGAGCACGACGATCAAGATGATCCTGGGGCTGCTCAAGCCGACGCGGGGGCGGATCTCGGTCTTCGGTCGGCTCCCCAGCGACGTGGCGATCAAGAAGCGGATCGGGTACCTGCCCGAGGAGTCGTACATGTACGCGTTCCTCACGGGGCGCGAGACGCTGGAGTACTACGCCAAGCTCTTCGGGCTGGACCACGCGGTCCGCAGCCGCCGCATCGACGAGCTGCTGGAGATGGTGGGCCTCACGCACGCGCAGCACCGCCCGGTGCACGAGTACAGCAAGGGGATGCAACGGCGGATCGGGCTGGCCCAGGCGCTGGTGAACGACCCCGACCTGCTCATCCTCGACGAGCCGACCACGGGGCTGGACCCGATCGGCACGCGCCAGGTGAAGGACCTGATCAACGAGCTGGGGCGTCGCGGCAAGACGGTGCTGCTCTCCAGCCACCTGCTGGCCGACGTCGAGGACTGCGTGGATCGCATGGTGATCCTCTACGGCGGGGCCAAGCGGGCCGAGGGCACCTGCGACGAGCTGCTCGTGGAACAGGACCGCACCACCATCGAGACGGACAGCCTGGACGAGGCGACGATCTCCGCGGTGGACCGGCTCATCCGCGAGCGGTCCCGGGGCGACCGGTCGGTGCGGCGCGTCGCCAAGCCCAGGCAGCGGCTGGAGGAGTTCTTCCTCGACATCGTGGAGCGGGCCCGCGAGGCCCGGCTGTCGACGAGCGGTGCCATGTACGGCGGCGCCACCGCCCGGTTCCTGACCGAGGGCGCCGACGAGGCACCCGAGTCGATCATCGAGCGCCTGACCGCGGAGCCGGCGCCGGACGTGCCGGTCGCGCCGGATCGCCCCCCCAGCGGGCCCGACGCGTCCGTCATCGGGTCGCTGGTGTCGGAGCGCCCCGTGCCGGGGGTGCCGCGGGAGGAGCCTCCCGGGGCGGGGCGGCGCGGCGCGGACGTGGACCGCTCGCTGATCGATTCGCTGGTGGAGCGTGAGCCCGAGGAGCCCTCGCCGTGAGCTGGCGCGAGCACTTCTCGCGGCTGGACCGGATCCAGAAGGGGCGGCTGTTCAAGATCGTCGCGACGCTGGTGCTGCTCGGGTTGGCGGGGCAGGGCTTCGTCACGTTCGTGATCCTGTCCCAGGGCCGCGGGGGCGAGGTGGAGGCGATGTCGGCGCTGGAGCGTGCGGCGAGCGAGCCCGCGCCCGCGGCGCTCCCGGCGGACGCCTCGGAGGAGGCGAGGCGGGCGGCGGCGGCGGAGGAGGCGGAGCGGACGGTGCTCCGCGCGACGCGCGACCTGGTGTCCAACGTGCTGTCGGCCCGCAAGGACCGGACGGGGGCGGCGGTGGCGATCGGCGCGGCCACGGGCGTGGCCCTCGCGATCGTCTGGCTCGGGCTGGGGCTGACGTTCCTGGGGCTGGGGGCGCTGGTGCTCGGGCTGGGGTCCCCGCTGTGGGCCCTGGGCTGGACGGGGGCCGCGTCGCTGGTGGTGGGGGTGGCGGCGCTCCTGGTGAGCTTCGCGGCCCTGACGCGCGTGGGGCGCATCGGGCTGGGCGGGACGGGCCCGATCCGCGGCATCGCCCGCAACACGCTCGACGAGGCGCTCCGGGGCAAGGTCGGGCTGGTCTTCATCATCGTGCTGTTGTTCCTGCTGGCGGGGATCCCGCTGCGGCTGGACGAGGGCTCGCCCCTGCGCTACCGCGTGCAGAGCTTCCTCTCGCAGGGCACGGGCGTGTCGTTCGGCATCCTCGGGCTCTTCACGGTGCTGTTCGCGGCGGCGTCGGTGACGTTCGAGCAGCGCGACCGCATCATCTGGCAGACCATGACCAAGCCGGTGTCGGCGTGGCAGTACCTGCTGGGCAAGTGGCTGGGGATCTCGGCGCTCAACGCCGTCATGCTGGGCGTGTGCGCCTCGGGCGTCTTCCTGTTCACCGACTACCTGCGGGGGCAGCCGGCGCTCGGCGAGGTGCGGGCGTTCGTGCCCCGGTCGCCCGGCACGCTGATGACCGAGGACCGGGTCATGCTCGAGTCCCAGGTGCTGGCGGCGAACCTGAAGGTGCCCGCCGACGGCCCGACGGTCGACCAGGCCCAGTTCGAGAGGTCGGTCGAGTCCCGCCTGGAGGCCCAGAAGGCGGCGAGCCCCATGTTCGAGCCGACGGAGAAGGACCGCCAGTTCGCGCGGCGGAAGTACTACGAGGAGCTGATCCAGGCCTACCGCACCATCGAGCCCGGGCAGTACGAGTACTACCGCTTCGGCGGGCTTCAGCCCGCCCAGCGCCGGCACTCACTGCTCACCCTGCGCTTCAAGGTCCAGGCGGGCGGCAACGAGCCGGACCAGATCTACCGCATCGGCTTCATCTTCGCGGGCATGGAGCCGATCGTCCAGGAGAGCGGGCTCAACCAGCTCCAGACCATCCCGGTTCCCTCGACGCTCATCGACTCGGCGGGCAACCTCGACGTGATGATCATCAACGGGAATCCGGCCACCGGCATCGCCAACCCGCTCTCGATCACCCTGCCGCCGGACGGGCTGAGCCTCGCGTACCGTGCGGCGACCTTCGAGGGCAACTTCCTCCGCGTCGTGGGAGTCCTCTGGGTCAAGCTGGCGTTCCTGGCGATGGTGGGCCTGGCGGCGGGCACGTTCCTGTCGTTCCCCGTCGCGGCCCTGGTGGCGATCGGGATCTACCTGATCGCGGAGGGCACGCCCTTCCTCGGCCGCTCGCTCGAGAACTACTCGAGCTACACGCCGGACGGGCGGGTGATCTACTTCAACGTCGCGGTGGAGACGGTGGCGACGGGGATCGCGTGGGTGTTCCGGGTGTACGGGAACCTGAGGCCGGTGGAGCGGCTGGTGCAGGGCGAGCTCCTGGAGTGGCGGACGGTGTCGTCGGCGGTGGGCGTGCTGCTGGCGTGGACGGGGGCCCTGTACGGGGCGGGGGTGGCGATTCTGCGGCGGCGCGAACTGGCGATCTACTCGGGGCACTAGATGAGGAGGGCCGCCCGCGGGCGGCGCGTGGATGTCGCGTGACAGCCGGATCCAACTCCTCGCCGCCGCGCTGATGGCGGTCCTGTTCGCCGTCGGCGGCGTGCTGTCGGTGGCGGTGTCGACGAGCATCGGGCGGAACCGGCTGGCGTACACCGATCGCGCGGAGGAGGGGCAGCCGGTCGAGGTGAACCTGGGCATCGCCATGGGCGCCTTCCGGGGTCTGTTCGTGAACTGGCTGTGGATCCGGGCCAACGAGCTGAAGGAGGAGGGCAAGTACTTCGAGGCGATCGAGCTGGCGCGGGCGATCACGAAGCTGCAGCCGCGCTTCCCCAAGGTGTGGCAGTTCCACGCGTGGAACCTGGCGTACAACATCTCGGTGGCGACCCAGACCCGCGAGGAGCGCTGGGAGTGGGTGCAGGCGGGGATCCGGCTGCTCCGCAGCGAGGGAGTCCCCGCCAACCCCAACGACCTGCAGATCCACCGCGAGCTGGCGTGGATCTACCTGCACAAGGTGCAGGGGTGGATGGACGACGCGAACGTTTTTTACAAGAAGCGGCACGCGGAGGAGTGGACGTACGTGATGGGCCCGCCCCCGCCGCGGCTGGCCGGGAGCGAGGGGCGCGTGCGCGAGAGCGTGATCGAGCAGTACGCGCGGTGGCTGGCGCGGATCGCCGAGGCGCCCACGCCGGCGCAGCTCCGCGCGGACGATCCGCTGGTGGACGAGCTGGCGACGCGGCTGGTGCCGGGGGCGGTGGACGCGCTGGGGATGCCGCTGCTCGAGCGCTACGAGCAGACGCGGGCGGCGCGGCGTTCGGCGCGGCGGGAGTCGATGGAGCGGATGTTCGGCCCCCGCAGCCGCGCCTTCGCGGCCCTGCTCGACGACCCACGCTTCGCCGACGCCTGGGAGCGGCTCATCCCCGCCGTGCGCCGCGCGGTCCTCGAGGGCGAGTACAACATGGAGCCGCGGCGGATGATCCGCTACACGCGCAAGTACGGGCCCATCGACTGGCGTCACCCGGCGGCCCACGGGCTCTACTGGTCGGCGCGGGGCGTCGAGCAGGCGCTCACCCGCGTCACCGAGCGCAACCGCAAGGACTTCGACTTCCTCAACACCGACCGCATCGTGCTGCAGTCGGCCCAGGAGCTGTACCGCACGGGCGAGATCTACTTCGACGTGATGGAGTTCTACATCACCGACCGCCAGGGGGGGTTCTACCTCGCGGTGCCCAACGAGTGGTTCTTCCCGACCTACGGCGACCTGCTGTCGGACGTGGTGGAGCGCAGCATCATCCCGGGGACAACCGTGAAGGCCGAGGGGCTCCAGCGGGCCTACACGCTGATCGGGGCCGGGTACGAGAACTTCGTCAAGGACGCGATCCGGTTCTTCTACCGGCGCGGGCAGCGCGACGTGGCCGAGAAGTACAAGCTCGACCTGATCCGCTTTGCGGGCCAGAACATCAACGACCCGCACCGCAACGCCGAGCTGGCCCGCCCGCTCGACGAGTGGATCCAGGAGGAGCTCAAGGACCGGTTCACGTCGCCGTCGGTCGCGGTGAGCGAGGTGACGGGCGCGCTCCTGGGCGCGTTCTCGACGGGCCTGCTGGGCGGGGACAACGAGCTCTTCTCCAGGCAGATCACCTACGCCGCCGACGCCCACGCCTTCTTCATGCGCGAGCAGCGGAGGCAGGGTGTGGTGGACGCGACGGCGGCGCGGATGGACCAGATGCCCGCCGACTTCGGGCTGATGGCGGGTGGGGTGTTCGCGCAGTTCATCACGGGGCTGTCGCTCGACGACGCCCGCCTGCTCTACTCGCGGGCGCCGGACTCGCTGCGGGTCTACGCCTACGACCCGCTCAAGGCGCAGGTGGGGCAGCAGTTCGAGGAGGGCCAGCGCGTCGTCGACAAGCCCTTCGACACGCTCTTCCCCCCGCCCCCGGGGCTCGAGCAGCACCGGGTCCGCCTGCGGGCGCTGCTCGAAGAGGCGCAGCGCGGGCGCGGCACCATCGAGGCGCGGTGAGCGGGCTCACGACTCCCTGATCACCGGCACCGGGCGGTACGTCCCCTCCAGGATGCCCTTGCTGTCGCCCTTGAGCCAGCCCTCGATGATCCCGGCGTAGACGGCGCGGAAGTCGGTGGTGAAGCGCAGGTCGCCGTCGTCCAGGTCGCGGAGCGAGGGGTGCTGCCCGTGGAGCCCGGGCCGGACCATGGGCCCGGCGAGGACCATGGGGGCCGCCGTGCCGTGGTCCGTGCCCGACGAGGCGTTCTGCGAGACTCGGCGCCCGAACTCGCTGAAGGTCATCGTCAGGACGCGAGCGTCGTTGCCCTGGGCCGCCAGGTCGGCGTAGAAGGCGCGGAGGGCCCCGGCGTACTGCCCCAGGAGCTGGGCGTGCCGCCCCTGCGGTCCGCCCTGCCCGGCGTGGGTGTCGAACCCGCCCAGCGTGGCGTAGTAGACGCGGGTCTTGAGGCCCGCGCGGATCATGCTCGCGATCATCGACATCTGGCGGGCCAGGTCCGAGCCGGGGTAGGCGACCTGCGGGCGCATCGCGACCGCCTTGCGGATCAGGTCGCTGGAGACCTGGGCGTCGAGGGTGGTGCGCATGAGGTACGCCGCGGTGGACTCGGCCGGCACGCCCTCGGTCACGCCCGTGCGCGCGATCTTGTCGTAGGTCTCCTTGAGGGCGGGGTGGATCTCCTCGCCCGACCAGCGGAAGAGGTCGGCGGACTCGAAGCTCACGGGCTTGACGTAGCGGCCCTGCATGGCCAGGGGCGCGCTGCGCCCGATGGCGATGCCCGGGGGCCCGCCCGCGGCGTCCTGGGGCGCGGGCGTTTCCGGGCGCCCGGACTCGCCCTTGCCCGTGCCGCAGCACTCGCTGTCGATGTAGCGCCCGATCCAGCCGTCGCCCGTCGCGGTGGTGTCGGCGGTGTGCCAGATGTCCATGCTCTTGAAGTGGGAGCGGTTGGGGTTGGGGTAGCCGACGCCCGGCACGATGGCGACGTGCCCCTCGTCGTACATGTCCATGAGCGGGCGGAGCTGGGGGTGCAGCCCCAGCCCGTCGGCGCCGCTGAGGGGCAGGGCCTGCCCCTCGGGGATGTTGATGCCGGGGCGGGCGCGGTAGTACTCGGGGCTGGCGAAGGGGACGAGCGTGTTGAGCCCGTCGTTGCCGCCCGAGAGCTGGATGACGACGAGAATGCGGTCGTCGGGCACGCCCGGGAGCGAGCTGGTGCCCGCTTGGAGGAGTCGGCGGGTCATGGCGTGGGCCGTGCCCTCCAGGAACGCGGGGACGGTCGCGGCGGCCGAGGCGAGCATCAGCCCGTTGAACAGGAAGTGGCGGCGCGAATAGGCGGTGGGGTCGGTGGTCATGCGGGGCTCCGGGGGATCAGCAGAGCTGGTACTCGGGCATGGCGGTGATGAGGAGCAGGACGGCGATCAGCGAGTCGCGCGTGACCTGGTTGCCGGTGCTCGCCAGGAAGGCGCGGAGGGCGTCGGCGGCGTGCGAGGGGGCCTGCCCCAGCGTCAGGCGCAGCATGTAGTCGGCCACCTTGGCCGGGTCCTTGGCCGCGGCCGGGTCGGCCTTCTCCAGCTCGGCCAGCAGGGGCGTGGGGTCGTACTTCTGGGTGTCGGCGGTGGCGTCGTACCCGCGGGGGCGCTTGCCGGTCAGCAGGAACGCCAGGATGTTCTGGCGGACAAAGAGCGTGCTGGTGTTGACCCACGAGCGTCCGCCGGCCCATCCCTTGACGCTGGGTGGGAAGAGGATGCTCTGCCCCATGAGGTCGAGGGCGTCGTTGAGCACGCCCAGGTCGCGGGCGGGGCAGTTGAGGCTGCGGATGGCCCCGACGATCAGCTCCACCGGGCTCTTGACCTGCTCGTTGAGCAGGCCCGGGGAGTAGAAGTGCTCGGAGAGGAAGAGGCGGCGGAGGACGGGCTTGACCTCGTAGCGGGCCGCGAGCATGGTGGACGCCAGCGTGCGGATCGCCGCGCGGGCCGGGCCCTGGAGGTCGTCGACCCGCGGGGCGGCCTCGGCGGGGGCGACCTCGGCGGCGAAGTGGTGGTAGAGCTTGCGGCTGATGAAGTCGGCGCAGGCCCGCTGGGCGAGGATGATCTTGACGAACCCGTCGCCGTCGATCGCCCCGGAGGAGCCCAGGATCGACTTGGTGCCGGTGTCGTGGTTGTTGCGCTGGAAGACGAAGCGGTCGTCCTCGAAGGTGTAGCCGGTGAGGGCGCGGGCGCCCTCCTTGATGTCGCGCTCGGAGTAGTTGCCGATGCCCAGCGCGAAGAGCTCCATGATCTCGCGGGCGAGGTTCTCGTTGGGGCGGTTCTTGCGGCTGTCGTTGTTGTCCAGATAGGCGATCATCGCGGGGTCGCGGATGATCCCGAAGAGCAGGTCCCCGAAGTTCCCCACCGCGTGGTTGCGGAACATCTGGTTCTGCACGTACATGTGGTAGCTGTTCTCGATGGTGCGGTTGCTGGTCGCGAAGTGCCCGTGCCAGAAGAGCGTCATCTTCTCTTCGAGCGGGCGGGGCGTCTCCACCATCCGCTTGAGCCACCACTTCTGCATCTCGCGGACCTGGCGCCGGTCCTCCTGCTCGGCCATCTGGCGGAGCTGGCGGAACTTGGCGAGCGTGTCCTCGTCGGCGGTGCGCCGGGCCTCGGCGGAGGCGCGGCGCTCCTCCTCGGTGGGCGGGCGCATGATGTCCGGGTCGAACTGACGCTCGCCCGGTGAGTCGTACGCGACCTTGTCGTAGTCAAGGATGTAGTCGACGGCCTTCTCGGGGCCCCAGCCCACCAACGTCTGGATCTGGTTGGGGGTGCCGCCGAAGCCCGCGCGCCAGAGCAGGTGCCGCGCCTCGGCGTACCCGAACGCCGCGGGCTTGATCGGGCTCATGCTCTCCGTGATCCGTCGTTCGGCGGCGATGGGCATGGAGCGGCTCCTTCGGACCGGCTTGAGGGCTCCAGCATACCCGCCGGAGCCCGAACGGCCAAACGCCCGTCCCTACCGGTCGATTGCCCCCGATCAGATCACCATCGGCGGAGCCGAGACCCCCCAAACCCGGCTGGATGGCACCGCAAGGGTGGACGGCACAGGAGCCCCACGCGCGCTTCCGTCCGGCGCCACGACCATCGGTGCTCTGACCGATAGTCGTGTCCCCGACCGTGCCACGACTATCGGTGCCCTGACCGATAGTCGTGTCCCCGGCCGTGCCACGACTATCGGTGCCCTGACCGATAGTCGTGTCCCCGCGCGCAAGCACGGCTGTTCGCCGAGCCGAGCAGTCGTGGCACGGTGGTCTCGGGCGGACAGGCGGGACGCCTCGGATCCGAGCCATCGTCGCCAAGCCTCCTCCGGCTCGGCGTGGTTGGTGAGAGGAACTCACCACCGCACCCTCAGACCAGATCAGGTGATGGCTCCGGCCTCGCCGCTCACGTCCGGGGCAGCCGCCGCAGCAGCGTCGCCAGGGCCGCGCTGATCGCGAGCAGGACGGCCCCGTTGGCCTGGTGGAGCGTCCGAAGCAGGACGTCGTGGGGCGGGGCCATGGGGGTGGCGTCCATGAGGTCGTGCGTGGGCACCCCGCCGCGGGAGCTCGCGGTCATCACCAGGTAGAACGCGACCCAGCCCAGCAGGAACTGGAGCCCGACCAGGGCGTGGAGGGTGACGCCCAGTCGGCGCAGGGGGTGGTCGACGTCCTGACCGGATCGGCGCCCCATGGCGAGGGAACCGGCGTAGGCGGCGATGGCGACCGTGACCAGGGAGAACGCCGCGTGCGCCCAGAGCGGGTGCATGGTGAGCGTGTGCCGGTACATGGCGCCGAAGAGCAGTTGCACCGCGAGCACAAGGACCAGGGCGGTCGAGAGCACGCGCCGGCGCCGGTCCCTGCTGACCGGCCGGGCGCGGTCCGCCGCGTTTGCGCACGAGGAGAGGGTCGTGGCGATGCTCGCGGCGGCGGCGAGGAGGAGTTGCGCCAGCACGCCGTGGAACATCGCCAGCCACGGGCTGTTCTCGGTCACGCGGACTCCGCCCAGGAATCCCTGGACGCAGACCAGGAGGAAGAGCCCGACGACCCAGAGGCGCAGGCGGGCGCCCTCGCCGCCGCGGGCGATCTGCCGGGTGGTCACCCCGACCGCGACCATGGCCCCGAGGGTCGCGATGGTCGGCCCGGCCCCGCCTCGGTTCACCCACGCCACGCCGCCAAAGAAGGCCACGCCCGCGACGATCAGAAGCGCGACGCCCAGCAGCGACCGGGCCCGGTTGGTGGCGGTCCCCGGGGGCCCGGCGCCCAGCACGCTCAGAAGGAGGGCGACCGTGGTCAGCCCGACCATGGAGCCGAAGAGCCGGTGCGAGTGCTCGAGGAAGATCCGCTCGTGGCTCATCAGCCCGATGGGGTAGAGGAACATGTTGGCGCCGTAGGACCCGGGCCAGTCGGGGACGGCCATGCCGGCGGCGGCGCTGGTCACCAGCCCGCCGATGAGCAACAGGGGGAGGAACGCGACGCCGGTGACGACCGCGAGGCGGCAGAGCCACTGGCGGGTGGTCGGTGCGGGGCGAACGGGCCTGGGCTTGCCCATGGCGCCTCCGGCGGCGCCCAGGGCGGTGCAGAGCAGCAGGAATCCGAGGACGATCGGCCCTGCCGCGGGCCTGAGTTGCCCGACCTCGACGCCGTCGGCGGGCTGCTCGACGATCCTGGAGCCGACGAGCATGAGATTGATCAGCCCGCAGACCAGCCCGGCCATCGCTCCGACCTGCCAGCCCCGCCCGGCGGGAGCCAGGCGAGCCGTGGCGAGTCCGCCGACGCCAACCAGCAGCAGCAGGGCCGGCCCGAGGACCTGAGCGGGCAGCCCGAGGGCGGGCAGGTGGGTGAGGAACCACACGCACCACATGGCGACGGCGGTGCCGAAGCCGCCCACGACGGCGGGCGCGGCCCATCGATCCCAGATCGGATGTGGGTGCTCGGCGCGATCGGCGGTGGCGGCGGGCTGAACCACGTCGGGTCCTTTCAAAGTGCGGGCGGTCCGAGGCGGATGGACGATACCAGCCGGTTCCTAGGTCTGTTCGGGTCGGCTCGTTGGATGAGAATCGGTCTCAGTTGCGGTCGGACAGGAGTTCGGGCTTGACAGCGTAGGCTGAGGCCGCACATATTCCGGTTGGGCAGGAGCGGTCCGGGGCGCAAGTGTCCGCCAACTCACGTTGGGGTATGGACCCCACATCGGGGCGAGGGTTTCGCTCTGTGGCTGGGTGTCGGTCAGCAGCGAGCCGTGGTCTGGCTGGGAAGGGGTGACTGTTGTCGGTTCTGTTTCCCAAGTGGATGAACGCGTTCCCGACGATCGCGGCCCTGGCGGGGGTCGGAGGGTTGACGACGGCGGTGGCGGGGTTCTGGTACTACGCGACGCCCAAGTTCTGGGAGGTCGGCTACATGCCCGCGCAGCCCGGCGCGGGGTTCAACCACCAGATCCACGCGGGCCGGCTCGGCATGGACTGCCGCTACTGCCACAGCAACGTCGAGAGGTCGGCGGAGGCGAACATCCCGAGCGCGTCGGTGTGCTTCGGCTGCCACGCGGAGGCCCGGCTGGCCAAGCTGGCCCAGTCCGAGGTGCACCGGGAGAGGACCGACTTTGTGCGCGAGGCCTACGCCGGGGACGCGTCGATCCCGTGGACGCGCGTGCACAAGCTGCCCGACTACGTGCGCAACTTCCCGCACGACGTGCATGTCTCGGCGGGCGTGTCGTGCTTCTCGTGCCACGGGCAGATCCTGTCCATGCCGGTCGTGTTCCAGTCGCAGAGCATCTCGATGTCGTGGTGCCTGGACTGTCACCGCTCGGTGCGGGAGCGTCCCGAGGAGGTCCTGGTCCCCAGGGACAAGGTGACCAACCTCGTCTGGGTCGAGGAGCATCTCAAGCAGGCGCGCCAGGATCCGGGCAAGCACCGTCCGGCGGCGCGGCTGATCCTCGAGAGCCTCAAGGACGCCCCCCCCGAGAACTGCGGCGCGTGCCACTACTGACCTGATCCTGTCGGACGGCCCATCACCGGGCGAAGGGCACCAGGCCCGGTGCGGCGAGCGGAGTGTCGGAGTTTCCCTGGTGCCTGACGCCTGACGCCCACCTCTATGCCACACGATCAATGCCCCTCGACGGTCAAGGGTGAGAAGAAGAAGCCGGGCGCGGGCGAGCGCGCCGCCCGAGTCTGCGGGGCGGGGAGCGGCGCGCCGCCCTGGCGGTCGCCGGCGGAGCTGGCCGACTCGGCGGGGCTGCGCGAGTTCGTGGAGCGCGAGTTCCCGGCGGGGGCCTCGGAGCTGCTGGAGTCGGACCGGCGCGGGTTCATGAAGGTGATGGGGGCGTCGTTGGCGCTGGCGGGGATGGCGACGGTGCCGGGCTGCCGGCGTCCCGAGCACAAGATCATGCCCTACGCCCGCGAGGCCCCCGAGGAGGTGGTGCCGGGCAAGCCGCTCTTCTACGGGGCGGCGATGCCGCTGCCGGGCGGCGGGGCCGAGGGCCTGCTCGTCGAGACGCACGAGGGTCGCCCGACCAAGGTCGAGGGCAACCCGCTGCACCCGCTGAACCGGGGCAGGAGTTCGGTGTGGGCCCAGGCGTCGGTCCTGTCGCTCTACGACCCGGACCGGCTCAAGACGCCGGTGTACCTGAACCCGTCCCGCGGCCCGCTCGAAGCGACCTGGGACGATTTCAAGAAGTGGGCCTTCGAGGACGGGAACCTGCGCAAGTTCGACGCCACGGGCGGCGCGGGGCTGGCGATCGTGATCGACAAGGCGACGAGCCCCTCGCGCGACGCCGCCAAGGCCGCCCTCATGAGGAAGTGGCCCCGGGCGAGGTGGGTGCCTTTCGACGGCGCCGAGTCGGCGGGGAGGCTTGAGGCGGGGCGGGCGATCTTCGGTGGGCCGGTCCGCGAGCTGTACTCGTTCGACAGGGCGAAGGTCGTGGTGAGCATCGACCGCGACTTCCTGAACAGTTCGTCGGCGGACGAGCCCAACGGGCTGCGGCACGCGCGCGAGTTCGCGGCGGGGCGCGACGTCCGCGCGGCGACCGACTCGATGAACCGCCTCTACGTGGTGGAGCCGTCCTATTCGATCACGGGCGGGCAGGCGGACCACCACCTTCGGCTGGCGCCCTCGCGGTGCATCGCCTTCGCGGCGTTGCTGGCGCGGCGGGTGCTGGCGGGTTCGCCGGCGCCGGCGGGGATCGCGGAGGCGCTCAACGCCCTGGACTTGAAGGAGGGCGCGGTCGACTCCCGCTGGCTCGACGCGGTCGCCGAGGACCTGCTCGACCCGGGGCATCGCGGGAGGAGCGTGGTGTGCGTGGGCCCGCACATGGCGGCGGCGGCGCAGGCGCTGGTCTGGGCGATCAACTCGGCCCTGGGCAACGTCGGGCAGACGGTCCGGTACGTGCCGATGGGCGAGGATGAGGGGGCCGACTCGATCGCGGGGCTGACGGCGCTGATCAAGGCCATGAACGACGGGCTCGTGGACACGCTGGTGTGCGTGAACACGAACCCGCTGTACGCGGCCCCGGCGGCGCTGGGCTTGGGCGAGGCGATGAAGAAGGTGGCGGCGTCGGTGACGCTGTCGGTGGAATCGACGGAGACGGCGGCGGCGAGCACGTGGTCGCTCCCGGGGGCCCATGTGCTGGAGAGCTGGGGCGACGCCGAGGCCTGCGACGGCACGGTGTCGATCGTCCAGCCCATGATCGCGCCCCTGTACGGCGCGCCGGGCGAGCTTGGGCCGCTGAGCCCGGGGGAGTTCCTGGCGTTCCTGGGCGGCGACGCGGCCCCGAGCGGGTACGAACTGGTGCGCGCGTCCTGGCAGCCGCGCTTCGGCGCCGACTTCGAGAAGCGCTGGAAGCGGTCGCTGCACGACGGCGTGGTCGCGGGGGTGGAGGCTCCCGCGGCGCCGACGCCCAACGCCGAGCGGGCGGCGTCGCTGGTCCGGGCGCTGGACCTGTCGGCGCTGTCGGGCGGGCTGGAGGTGGTGGTCCGCGGCGGGTTCATGCACGACGGGCGATTCGCCAACGTGAGCTGGCTCCAGGAGTTGCCGCAGCACGGCACCCGCGTGGTCTGGGACAATCCGGCGCTGGTAAGCCCCGCGACGGCCAAGGCCCTCGGGCTGACGCAGGAGTCGGAGACCGCCAAGTTCCCCGAGGCCCGCGTGGCGCGGCTGAGCGTGGGCGGTCGCGCGATCGAGATCCCCGTGTGGGCGACGCCGGGCGTGGCGGACGACACGGTCGTGCTGCAGCGCGGCTACGGGCGTCGGCACGCGGGGGTGGTGGGCGACGGCGTGGGCGTGGACGTCGGGCCGATCCTGGACGGCACGGGGGCGGCGCTCCTGGGCGGCGGGCAGCTCGCGTCGACGGGGCGTTCGTACCCGATCTCGAGCACGCAGCACCACTGGACCATGGAGAGCCGCACGTCGATCGTGCGCGAGGTGGACCTGGCGGCGTGGAAGAAGCACGGCGGGTTCGAGAAGGACCACTTCGATCCCATCTACGGGCGCAAGGGCGGCACGCTGAACCTGGCGGAGCGGCTGGGCGAGCTGGCCCACACACCGCCCAACGTCAGCTCGTACGTCAACCCGCTGAACCAGAGCCGCGACGACGCGTCGGCGGGCTCGGCGTTCAGCAAGGGCCCGCAGTGGGGGATGTCGATCGACCTGGCCCGCTGCACGGGGTGCGGGGCGTGCACGATCGCCTGCCAGGCGGAGAACAACATCCCGGCGGTGGGCAAGCGCGAGACGCAGAAGGGCCGGGAGATGGCCTGGATCCGCGTCGACCGGTACTTCACGGGCGACGACATCAACGAGCCGGCCCAGATGCTGCACCAGCCGGTGGCGTGCCTGCACTGCGAGAACGCGCCCTGCGAGGTCGTGTGCCCGGTGAACGCCACCGTGCACGGGCCCGAGGGCCTCAACTACATGACCTACAACCGCTGCATCGGCACGCGCTACTGCGCCAACAACTGCCCCTACAAGGTCCGGCGCTTCAACTTCTTCGACTACGGCGTGACGCGGTTCAACGGCGGGTACTTCGGCAAGGGACTGGTCGAGTCGATCGTGCCCGACCGCGGCGGCGTCACGGGCTCCGGGCGGCACAACAAGCTCAACCCCAACCTCATCCCGCCCCGCCTCCGCCAGAAGCTCGAAGAGATCAGCAAGCTCCAGAAGAACCCCGACGTCACGGTGCGCTCCCGCGGCGTGATGGAGAAGTGCACCTTCTGCATCCAGCGGATCAACCAGGCCCGCGTCGAGACCAAGCTCAGGACCCCCGGCCTCACGGGCGTTCCCGACGGGTTCTTCGAGAGCGCCTGCCAGCAGGCCTGCCCCTCCGAGGCCATCGCCTTCGGCGACATCCTCGACGGCGCCAGCCGCGTGCACGGGGCCCGCGTCAACGGGCGCAGCTACGGGCTGCTCGCCTACCTCAACACCCGCCCGCGCACGACCTACATGCTCCGCGTCAACAACCCCAACCCCAGGCTGCGGGCCCCGGTGGAGGACCCGTTCCACCACTCCGGCGAGCCCCACGACGACCACAAGACCGGCGCGGGGCAGGGCGAGAAGCACGGCGCCGCGCCCGACGCCGCCGGTGGCTCGCTCGTCGGGCGACGCCGCCTGGTCAGGGGCATCACGGAGTTGAGCCTCAAGGTGCTCGGAGCCTGACGATCGATTGACCCACGGCCCGCCTCGGCGGCGCCCGGAGCAGACGCATGAGTTCGATCCATCCAGACCAGGCGACGGCGGAGAGGCTCGCGGGCCTCGGGCAGGTGCGGCCTCACCCGATCCCGGCGGGGTCGGGCGACGGCACGCTCATCGACGACCCCGCGGTCCGTCCGCCGCTCGTGCTCAACAACCGCTCGTTCAGGGACGTGACCGACATCGTGTGCGGGTACGTCGAGAACAAGCCGGGCAAGTGGTGGATGCCCACGTTCATGATGACCGCGACGATCGCGGGGATCGGCGGGCTGTTCATCCTGTACCTGGTGATCACGGGCATCGGGACCTGGGGGTTGAACAACCAGGTGGGCTGGGCCTGGGACATCACCAACTTCGTCTTCTGGATCGGCATCGGGCACGCCGGGACGCTCATCAGCGCCATCCTGTGCCTCTTCAAGCAGAAGTGGCGGACGGCGGTGAACCGCTCGGCGGAGGCGATGACGATCTTCGCGGTGATCTGCGCCGCGACCTTCCCGGGGATCCACATCGGTCGCCAGTGGATGGCGTGGTTCCTGCTCCCGCTCCCCAACAGCAACTGGATCTGGCCCAACTTCCAGTCGCCCCTGCTGTGGGACGTGTTCGCGATCTCGACCTACGGGACGGTGTCGGCCATGTTCTGGTACATGGGCATGATCCCGGACCTGGCGACGCTGCGCGACCGGGCGGACCGGCGCCTCCGGGCCGGGGGCGAGGGCCCGGTCCTGCTGCCCTTCCTCCCGATCCGCATCGACCGCATCCGGGGGTACGTGTACGGCTTCCTGGCCATGGGGTGGCGGTTCAGCAACCGGCACTGGCACCGGTACGAGGCGGCGTACCTGCTGCTGGCGGGCATGAGCACGCCCCTGGTGCTCAGCGTGCACTCGATCGTGTCCACGGACTTCGCCACCTCGATCCTCCCGGGCTGGCACACCACGATCTTCCCGCCCTACTTCGTCGCGGGGGCCATCTTCGGCGGGTTCGCCATGGTGCTGCTGCTCCTGATCCCCGCGCGCGAGCTGTACCCGAACATGAAGGACCTCGTGACCAAGCGCCACATCGAGAACATGGCCAAGATCCTGCTGGTCACGGGCTCGATGGTGGGCTTCGCCTACGCGATGGAGTTCTTCATCGCGTGGTACGGCGCCAACGCCTACGAGCAGTTCGCGTTCATCAACCGCGCCACGGGCCCGTACTGGTGGGCCTACTGGACGATGATCTCCTGCAACGTCCTGAGCCCGCAGCTCTTCTGGATGAAGCGGATGCGGACCAGCGCCGGCGTCGTCTTCTTCGTGAGCGTGCTGATCACGATCGGCATGTGGTTCGAGCGGTTCGTCATCATCACGACGAGCCTGAACCGCTCCTTCCTGCCGGGCGAGTGGCACATGTTCTTCGCCACGCCCGTCGACGTCATGATCTTCGTGGGCTCGTTCGGCATCTTCGTCACGCTCTTCCTGCTCTTCCTCCGTTTCCTGCCCGCCTTCCCGATCGCGGAGATCAAGGCGATCCTGCCCCAGGCCAGCCCCCACCACGGGCACGCGAAGGGAGGACACTGATGGCCCCCCCGTCACGCAGCCGGCGGTACGTGAACGAAGCGGGCGACCGGATCCACGGCGTCCTGGCGCAGTACGCGACTCCCGCGGACCTCTTCCACGCCTGCGAGAAGGTCCGCGACGCCGGGTACGCCCGGTGGGACTCCTTCAGCCCCTTCCCCATCCACGACATGGAGGAGGCGATGGGGATGAAGCGGACGAAGCTCCCCCTCGCGATCGCCGGGGGCGGCGCGCTGGGGGCCGGGCTGGCGCTCCTCATGCAGTTCTGGATGTCGGGCTCGGACTACCCGCTCATGAAGCAGGGCAAGCCCTTCGCCAGCTGGGAGCCCTTCGTGCCCATCACCTTCGAGCTGGGCATCCTTCTGGCGAGCTTCACCGCCCTCTTCGGCATGCTCGCGTTCAACGCCCTGCCCCGCCACTACCACCCGCTCATGAAGCGCCAGCGGTTCCTGGCCTCCAGCGATGACACCCCCTTCATCTGCATCGAGGCGGGCGACCCCAGGTTCGACCCCGAGCAGACCCGGAGGCTGCTGGAATCGACCCATCCCACGGCGATCGAGCTGGTGGAGGAGTAATCGCCCCTCGGGCACACGACCATGAAGCACTACTCGACCATCCGGATGCTGACGACCGTCGCGCTCGGGGCGGCGTGCGCGGCGGGCCTCTCGGGCTGCCGGGGCGACCGTGAGGCCAAGCCGCCGCGGCAGTTCTTCCCCGACCTCGACGACGCGCCCAAGTGGAAGCCCCAGAGCGGCTCCGAGTTCTTCGCCGACGGGCGGACCATGAGGCCCAGGGTCCAGGGCGCCGTCGCCTTTTCTCGCGTCGCCCTGTCGGAGGCGACCCTGGCCGAGCGGCCCGCGTGGGCGGCGCCGCACCTGGCCGATCGCGAGGCCCTGCTCGCCGCCGACCAGGCCTCGGCGACCGGGCGCGACGCCGCCGGCGAGTGGCTCGTGTCGATCCCCATCGCCGTCGACAAGGCGATGGTCCTGGAGGGGATGGAGCGGTTTGACATCTACTGCGCGGTGTGCCACGGGTACATGGGCGACGGGAAGGGGATGGTGGGGCAGCAATGGGCCTACCCCCTGCCCAGCTTCCACGACGAGAAGTACTTCGACGCGGCCCAGCAGACGGGGCGCGACGGGTACCTGTTCAACGTGTCGCGCGTTGGGGTCGTCGGGCCCGACGGCGTGGCGAAGATGCCGGGCTACGCCCACGCCCTGAGCGAGCGCGAGAGCTGGGCGATCGTGGCCTACGTCCGGGCCCTGCAGCAGAGCCGGCGCGGCACGCTCGCCGACCTCACCGAGCAGGAGCGGGGGATCGTGCAGCGGCAGTGGGGCGTGCGCACGAGCAACGCGGGAGGCAACCCATGACGCACATGAGCGCGTCGGAGCATGTCGCGCCGGAGTGTCGGATCCCCCCGGCGACGGGGCACCCCGCCCTGGCCGCGGGCAACGTGACCATCGACGCCGCCTCGGCGCGGAGCGCCGTCCGCCTGCTGCTGGGCGTCGGGGCCGTGGGCGTGGGGCTGGCCATCGCGGGCGGGTTCGTGGCCAACGGCAAGCACGCCCTGGCCGCCCTGCTCGTCGGCAACATGGCGGTGCTCTCGATCTGCGCCGTCGCCATGATCCTGACCATGGCCTTCCACCTCGTCAACGCGGGGTGGTGGGCCGGGTTCCGGCGCCAGATCGAGAACATCGCGACGCTCACGCCCGTCTTCGGCGCCACGACCGTGGCGATCGCGGCGGCGGACTATTACGTCCTGGGCGGCTCGCTGTGGGGCTGGATGGGGACCCAGTATGCCGCCACGGACCTGGCCTACTTGCTCGAGAAGAAGTCCGCGTACCTCAACGTGCCGTTCTTCTTCGGTCGCGCGGCCGTGTACGTGGTCGTCTGGGCGATCCTCACGCAGGTCCTGTTCCGCCTGAGCCGCAAGGCGGACGCCGCCCCCGACCCCTCGCTCACCGCCCGGGCCCGGTTCACCAGCGCCTGGGGCATCCTGGTCGGGGCCCTGACGGTGGCGTTCGCCAGCTACGACTGGATCATGGGGCTGGACTTCCGCTTTTTCAGCACGATGTTCCCGGTGCGATTCTTCGCGGCCGGCGCCTTCGCCGGGGTCGCGGTGCTCGTGCTCGTGCTCGTGCTGCTGAGGCGGCGCGGCAGGCTCGAGGGCGTCATCGGCGCCGAGCACTACCACGACCTGGGCAAGCTCATGTTCGCCTTCACCGTCTTCTGGGCCTACATCGCCTACTTCGAGTACTTCCTCTACTGGTACGGCAACATCCCCGAGGAGACCGCGTACTTCACCGAGCGGGCCACCGGGGCCTGGAAGCCCTTCTTCTACGCCCTGTGCTTCGGGCACTTCGCGGCGCCGTTCCTCATCCTGATCTTCCGCGGCGTGAAGCGCAACCCCCGGCTGCTGACGCTCGTCGCCCTCTGGGCCGTCTTCATCCACGTGATCGACATGGTGTTCCTCATCCGCCCCATGGTCTACGCGGGCGTCCCCGCGGCCCAGAACCCGGGCTTGGGCGCCCTCTGGATCGACATCGCCGGGGCCGTCGGGATGCTCGCCCTGTTCGGCGGGCTGCTCGCCCGCCGGATCGGGTCGGGCCCCCTCGTCGGCGTCAACGACCCGCGCATGACCGAGGCCCTGGAGCACAAGAACTACGTCTGAGCCCCGACGCCGGGCCCGCGCCCGGCAGGAGAACCGACCGATGGCCCACGGACCCCACCACGACGCCTTTGTCCCGGCGCAGCACGACGCGCCCGACGCGTGGCACCTGCACACGGCCGACGAGGGCCAGGCCCAGCCCGAGCACGCCCGCATCGCCGACCCCAGGCTGATCACGATCGCCTTCATCCTCCTGGTCGCCTCGCTGGTGGTCGTGGTCGGGCTGCTGATCGTCTACTTCAACAGCTACGCCACCAAGGAACTGGCCCGCAAGACCGAGCGGCTCGACACGGCCCAGCACTCGGCCTACCGCGGCGGCGCCGAGCTGGAGCTGCGCACCGCCGGACCGCTCGACCCCGAGACCAAGTCGGTCCGCCTGCCCATCGACCGCGCCATCGACCGGGTCGTGCGTTCGTACGAGGAGAAGCGGGCGTCGGCCCGCTGAGGAGCGTCGAGTGACGGGATCGGTCCACCATCCGGTGCTGAGGCGTGCCCTGGCGGCGACGGCGCTGCTGGCCGCGCCCGCGTCGGCCCAGGTCATCGCCAAGGAGCTCCCGGTGGAGGTCCGCGGGATGGACGTCGAGGAGCGGCTCGGCTCGCTGCTGCCGCGCGACCTGGCCTTCGACCGTGCCGACGGGCGCCGCGTGACGCTGGGCGACTACTTCGGGGCCCAAGGGGGGTCCGAGCCGGCCTCCGCGGGGGGCAGACCCGCGATCCTGGTCATGGGGTACTACCGCTGCCCCGTGGTCTGCCCCGCGATCACGACCAAGCTCGTCGAGTGCCTCGACGGCGTGGACTTCACCGCGGGCGTCGATTTCAACGTGCTGTACTTCAGCTTCGACCACACCGAGAGGCCGGCGGACGCCGCGGCCGCGCGCTCGACGGTGCTCGCCGCCTACGACCGCGAGCACACGCCGGCGGTGGAGGCGGGCTGGGCCTTCCACACGGGCGACGCCGCGGGCAACCGGGCCCTGGGCGAGGCGGTGGGGTATCCGTACCGCCTGCTGCCCAACGGCGAGTACTCGCACCCGGTGGTGCTGATCTTCCTGTCGCCCGAGGGGAAGGTGACGCGGTACCTGTACGGCTACGACTACCCGCCCACGCAGGTGAAGCTGGCGTTGCTCGACGCCTCGGACGGGAAGATCGCACGCTCGCTGGGGGAGCGCTTCCTGCACTTCTGCTACCGCTACGACCCCGACGCGGGGCGCTACACGCTGGTCGCGATGCGGGTGATGCAGGTCGGGGCGGCCGCCTCGGTGGCCCTGGTCGGCTCTCTCGTGGGCGGGCTGCTCCTGGTGGAACGCGTGCGCCGGTCGGGCCGGCGGCGACTCGGATCTGGAGTTTGACCTGATGGACACGAACCACTCATCGCTCGGGCTGCTGGCGTCGGCGTGGGACGCGCCGCTGCGCAACCTCTTCCTCCGCAGCGACCGGGGCGGGCCCGGCTCGGAGCACACCGACGACCTCTTCATGTGGATCTTCTGGTTCGGGGTCTTCTGGTTCGTGCTGCTGATGTCCCTGATGGTCTTCTGGTCGATCCGCTACCGGAGGCGTCCGGGCGTCGCGCCGCAGCGCAGCCCCCACCACAACACCCCCCTGGAGCTGGCCTGGACCATCCTGCCCATCATCCCCCTGGCGTACATGTTCTTCACGGGTTTCCACGGCTACATGGACAAGCTCGTGGCGCCCTCCTCGTCCTACGAGATCGAGATCACCGGGCTGAAGTGGAACTGGCTGGCCAGGTACCCCAACGGGGCCGAGCCCGCCGTGTTCACCACCATCGGCGCCGAGACCGTGCCGGTGATCGTGGTCCCGGCGGGCGTGCCCGTGAAGATGCGGATGAACAGCACCGACGTGCTGCACGCCCTCTGGATCCCCGACTGGCGGGTCAAGCAGGACGCGATCCCCGACCGCTACACCAGCCTGTGGTTCACCGCCGACGAGCCCGTCCCCGGCGCCGCCGCCTCGGTCGCCGCGGACAAGGACGGGAGCGGCCTCCCCGCCGGCACCCCCTACACCGATCACTGGGTCTTCTGCGCCGAGTACTGCGGCGACAGGCACTCGGAGATGGCGGCGATCATCCGCGTCCTGCCGGAGGCGGTGTTCAACACCGTCGTCGCCGACTGGGTCGGCGGCGACCTGACCCCTGTCGAACTGGGGCAGCGTCTGTACGTCACCAAGGGCTGCAACGCCTGCCACTCGACGGACGGCGCGAAGAGCATCGGGCCGACGTGGCAGGGCGACGGCGTGACGAGCGGGTACGGGGCGACCATCCAGCTCGCCAACGGCTCACCGCAGGTCATCGACGAGAACTACTTCCGCGAGTCGGTGCTGGTGCCCGGGGCCAAGCTCCACGCCGGGTACCCGAACCAGATGTCCTCGTTCCAGGGGCTGGTGAACGACCGCGAGATGAACGCCCTGCTCATGCTCTACAAGAGCCTGAGCCCCAAGGGCAAGGCCGAGATGGAGTCGGGGGGGGCCGGCGGCGGGGCCCAGTGACGCCGACGGACGGACCGAGGGACACGACACGAAGGACGCATGATGTCGACGATTGAAACACACGCGGGGCACGCCCACCACGAGGGCAGCTACCTCCACCCCAAGGGGTCGTTCCTGGAGACGGTCTGGGACTGGGCCACCACCCTGGACCACAAGAAGATCGGGATCATGTACCTGGTCGCGGTGCTGACGCTGTTCTTCATCGGCGGGCTGCTCGCGATCGTCGTGCGGCTCGAGCTGCTCGATCCGGTCCGGCGGGCCGCGGACGGCACCATCACGGGGCAGATGTTCAACTTCACCGCCAAGGGCGACCTCGCGGCGGGGAACAACACCTTCAACCGGCTCTTCACGCTGCACGGGGCGATCATGGTGTTCATGGTGATCATCCCCAGCGTCCCCGCGAGCCTGGGCAACTTCCTGCTGCCCCTCATGCTGGGCGCCAAGGACGTCGCGTTCCCGCGGCTGAACCTGCTCTCCTGGTACATCTACCTGTTCGGGTCGATCTTCGCGGTGTCGTCGGTGGTGCTCACGGGCGTGGACACGGGCTGGACCTTCTACACCCCCTACTCCACGACGACCGACGCCGACCACGTCCGCGTCGTGCTCATGATCCTGGGCGCCTTTGTGCTGGGGTTCAGCTCGATCCTGACGGGGCTGAACTTCATCGTCACGGTGCACAAGCTGCGGGCCCCGGGCCAGGGCTGGTTCGACATGCCCCTGTTCGTATGGGCCATCTACGCCACCAGCATCATCCAGGTGCTCGCCACGCCGGTCATCGGCATCACGCTGCTGCTCCTGATCTTCGAGCGCCTCTTCCACGTGGGGATCTTCGACCCGGGGCTCGGGGGCGACCCC
>Ga0194127_10001343_pt1 | contig 36242 bp, 28 predicted proteins | sample TA2KigC100mmetaG_FD_148624 | JGI IMG/M metagenome (GOLD analysis project Ga0194127, IMG submission 148624) | Freshwater microbial communities from Lake Tanganyika, Tanzania - TA2015036 Kigoma Deep Cast 100m | ecosystem: Environmental > Aquatic > Freshwater > Lake | place: Tanzania: Lake...
GAGTCGAAGGGCTCACCACGAACGGAAAAACTAAATAAATTCAACCTAAGCCCGTTCACCCTGAGCCTGTCGAAGGGTAAATTACGGACTTTTGCAAGAAGCTCAATTGAGTTATATATCACATTCAAACGACAGGCTCAAATCTTTTCCCCGCCTTCTTTTCCCTTTATTTCACGCCCGTCTCACCCGGCAGAGGGTGATTTTAGTGTTGGACTGGTCGGAGATCGGGTCTCGTTGGTCGTCAGGGAGAAGCCAGTTGACGCTCTTCCACCGGGAGTAAGGATTTTTCTCCCCCCAGCCGATGGGAACGAATACCGCCGTCTCCCGGATCCCTGGATGCACCCAGGCCACGGCCTCGATTTTTCCCCGCTGATTTTCCACAATGACTTTATCCCCTGTTTTCAGGCCAATAGCCTCCGCCTTCTTAGGGTGTATATGGGCGAAAAGATCAGGCCACATCTCCCAGGCCTGCCAGAAAAAATTGCACCAGGAATGGAAGTGAGCCACTGGCGGGCAGGCTGTGATTAGTTCGGTGTCGAACTCCTTTAACAGGGATGAAGGCTTATCCGTGATTTTCACCATCGGAGCAAGACAGGAATAGTTCCAGAATGGGGAGGGGCGGAGTGAATCTGCCGCGCCAATATCCCGGCTCAAGTGGGGTAAATTCATCAGTTGATCCGGTTCGGAATAAAATTCCGGCAAGGCCGTCATCCCCAATTCATTGAATTTCTTCTCCAGATCTTCGGTCCAGAGTTCTAATTTGCCCGAAGGGGTTGGAATTCGCTTCCCCAGTCTATCGCCGGGATATGATGAACCCGTAAGATAAAGGGTATCTATTTCCTCCGAGCGGTCATCCAGCAAAGGCATGCGCAAAAAGCCTTTTGGACTTTCCATCATCCTCTTCACCGTCACCCCTTTGACCAATGAATTCGCCCTCATCTCGGAATCGAAGAAGACTGATGAGTCTTTATACTCTTCCTTTAAAGCATTCTGCAGCCCAAATCGTTTTCCTAACTCAACCCAGAAATAAAGATCGGGCCGAGCATCTCCTGGAGGATCGATCATTTTGCGGATCCAGAGGGCCCTGCGGTCTTCCGTGGACCGGTTTATTTCTCCATATTCCACCCCGTGGGCCGAAGGAAAAACATAATCAGAAATGCAGGAAGTATCATTCTTCCAGATCTCCAGGTGGGCGATGAGCTCCACATTTGGCAGGCCCTCTTTTAACTTAGACAGGCCTGGCCAAAGGCCGTAAGGGTTTCCGGCCCAGATAATGGCTTTGATCGGATAGGGTTTGCCCGTGCGCATGGATTCCACCCAGCCGAGAGGGGACTTGCTGATCCCGGGTTTGATCCTCCCCAAATCTGCTTCGGAAAGACTTGTCCCCAACATCTTGCCGCTCGAGGACATCTGGAAAGCCGCCCCTTTTCTTCCCCACTGGCCGGTGATCGCCGAAAGAATCATGAAGGCCCGGATGGTTTGAACTCCGTTGGAGTGTTGGGCCAATCCCCTGCTGGCGAAGATAGTCGCTCTCTCTGCTCTGGAAAATTCCTCAGCCAGCTTTTTTATTTCAACTGCTGGAATTTCAGTGATGGGTTCGGCCCACTCGGGGGTGTATCTCTTGGACAGGATGAAGTCTTTGATTTTGTCGTAGCCTTCCACCCACCTGACAATGAAATCATTATTGATCAGGTCCCTGGTAATTATGTGCCAGACCATAGCCAGCGCCAGGGCCATATCCGTTCCGGGCCTGATGGGCAACCATTGATCGGCCTTGGAAGCGGTGGCTGTTTGCCGGGGATCTACCACTACCATCTTGGCCCCGTTTTTTAAACGGCAATCATTTATCAGCCCGAAATTCACCGGCCGGGTATCGGCCATGTTTTCCCCCACGATGAGATAAAACGTGGCTGAACCAAGATCGTCCTCTAAATAGGAATTCCCTGAGCGGCCTCCTTGGAAAAGGGAGAAGGCAATGTCCAGCGCCGTATCACAAAGAGGGGCCGATCCTGCAAAATTCGGCGTGCCAAAAGCTTTGGCAAAGAAGGGGGCCATCCCCCGCTGCTGCAGGTAGCCGGAGCGAGTAGGGGTGTAGATGGCCAGGCTTTCCGGGCCATAAGCCTTCCTTATTTTCTGTAATTTCGCCGCAAATTCCTCCAGCGCTTCATCGTAGCTGATCTCGATGTACTTGCCCTCCCCCCTTTTGCCCGTTCGTTTCAGCGCTCTTACCAGACGGTGGCGGCTGTTGTACATGAGGACATGGTTCAACCCCTTCGAACACAGTTTGCCTTTGGTCGTTGGATCATGGGGATTGCCGGTTATGTTTATGACCTTCCCATCTTTAATGTAGAAGAGGGCGGAGCAGGCGTTGAAGCACATGCTGCACCCTCCTGAGAGTACTTCATCGGACGCAAAAGGAGGAATCTCGCCCTTGAAAGGATAATCCTCCAGACCTTGGCCGGGCATGAGGCTATCCCTGAAAGCAAACGCAAGTTCTGATCTCAACGAAGAGGTCCAGCTCTTCCGCAAGCGGGGGTAAGGAATGATATCTACCGTTTTTTCTTTTCCGCTGGCCCGCAGAGGCTCCAGATAAATCGTCGAGGGAATTTGCCCGGAATGATCTAAATTGCGTATATTGCGCCCCTCTTTCTTAGCGTTGGCCAGAAGTTCTTCTTTTACTCCGAAGGTGAGCGCGGACCCTACGCAATGGCGAGCGCAGTTCGGCCCCATGGCCGGAAAGTCAACGCACAAATCACATTTGTCGGCTATGTTTCTCCGGTAATCGAACCCCATAACTCCGTAAGGGCAGGCCTTAACACAATTCTGGCAGCCTGTACAGAGGGTTCTATCGATTACGATGATTCCATCTGCCTCTCTTTTGTTGATGGCCTTAGGGTTCGCGCCGCAGGCTCTTACGCAGGCCGGCCGCTGGCATTGCTGGCAGACCAGATACGTAAATTCCAGTTTCCCGCTCGCTCTATCGTAGCCCCAGAAAACCTGATTGCGGTTCTGCCGCCATTTTAACCGGTGAACCAGCTTGCAAGCGGTCACGCAGGTCAAACAACCGGTGCAACGTTCGGGGTCAAACATCAAAGCCAGTTGTTTCATAAATGAATTAAAAGTATCAGTTTAGCGATTTGAAAAAATGGTATTAAAGCCTTGGTTGAGGGCCGGGGGTTAGAGCGCAAGGCGCCGGAAGCATCGGTTGGGTTTCCGCTTGGCCTCGAGGACAAAAGATCGTTTCCTGCGAAGGAGGCGGGGGTTCTTCCCCGCCCCATATGCGGAGAAATAAGCGCCTTATGATTCCAAGCGTTCCGCTCTGGCCCCCGGCCCCTGGGATCCCTTGCCCCTTACAACACACCTTTTTTCAAAGGGCTGAAGTGTTACAATTAAAATAAGAAAGGGTTCGAGGATTCCAGGGTGCGGGTTTCGGGTTACGAGTTGCGCGTTCCGTTTTTTCTCCTTATTCCCCTGCTATCCCATTTTTCTATTTGTTTTTTCCTGGCGCCTTAAACCTTGATGATCTCGTAAAAAGTCGGCAGAAGAGTCATTGCGAACGAAAGTGAAGCAATCTCGTTTTTATAAGTACTTGAAAATACGGGATTGCTTCGTCGTACCGCATTGGCGGAACTCCTCGCAATGACGAAAACGGAATTTTTTACGACTTAATCAACCTTGTGCCCTGCGCCATTTGCCTTACGCTTAAAAATAAGGACAAGACTGCATGAGATGAAACAGCAATCCAATCATTGCCGCAATTCCCAACCCTATGTGAAGGTATCGCCCCCAGCCCTGGCTGAAATTCAGGTAGAGGGGAGGGCTTCCGCATATCTGGCAAACCCAGCGCCTTTCAGCCCGGGTTAGCCAGAGGTATCGGGCGGCTTTCCAGGGATTCCGCAACCAATTATGCAGACTGAGGCTAAATGTCCCCTCGCTGGCCTGGCCATCCATTTGTTCAAGAAGCGCTTTTTTGGCTTGAATGTTATGTTCCAGCCTTGTCTCCGCTGGCCCGGGGTTGTAAAAAAGATGCGCCCTGAAATCAATATTTTTATGGATTTGCCTGCTGGATAGAAAGCGCAGGTTTAACCCTAAGAGGAAGAGCAGGAACAGGGCCACAGTCAGGAGTCCGGCCAGGCTGAAAAAATTACCGCCGGAATGGATCAGGATCAAAGCCAATCCCCCTAACCCCAGAAGGACATGCAAATCATCCCAGAATTTCTTGGAATGAGGAAAGGGGACAATGCGCCGCATGAAGAGATAGAAAAAGGCGGAAAGCAAAAAGGCCGCGCCCAGAAGGCCAGTAGTTGGCTCTCCGGAGGAGAAAGCTGAATGCAGGCCTCCTACCGCAGCCCAAAACCCAAGGGCCAGCAAGAGGATGCTGACGATAAAATTCACCCGGCTCAATTCCGTCGCCCTGTCAAGGAACCCCTTCCCTTGCCCCCTTCACTTTGATCAGTAATCTATTTATTTCAGCAGTGGGTTTAGAAATTGTTTTCTCCCGGCCGATGCTGCCAGCGCTCATCTCCCTTCCAACTTGGCCGCGATTAGAGTGGCGGCTCAAAAGGAAAGGGGGGTCAATATTTATTTCTAACCAACCAGGGTTCCGGCCCGATTGGCCTTTAAGAATTTCAAGCAGAAGTCATCTTTGCCCATCAGAGTTTCGGAAACGAGAATGCTGGTCATTATCTTCTGGTCCAGAGGATCCACGATGGCCCCGGTAAGGCCGGCTCCAATGCAAAGGACCATGAAGAGTCGATTCACCAGGAATCGGCTGGGAAGCCCGAAAGAAACGTTGGAAAGGCCGCAGATCGTTCGCACACCGGGAAATTCCCGGCGCAGGTTGCGGATGGTTTCAAATGCCAGAATCCCGTTGTCTTTATTCACGCTGATCGGCTGAATCATCGGGTCAAGGTGAATTCTTTCAATGGGAATTCCGAGTTTGGTTAAATTCTGCATAAGGAAAGAGGCATTTCTTAAGGCTTCTTCCACGGTTTTGGGAATGCCTCGATCATCCATACAGAGGGCCACAACATCACATTCCCTCTCCTGAACGATGGCCTTCATGGCTGCAAATCGGTTTGACTCTGCCGTGGTGGAGTTAATCATCGGCCTCTTCTTTACCTTCCTGGCCATGGCCTTAAGCGCTTTCGGGTCTGGACTGTCCAGGGCCAGGGGAACATCCACGGCGGCTTCCACCACCTCGACCAGCCAGTTCAAATCTTCCAACTCGCTGCCGATGCGCGACCCGGCATTGACGTCGATATAATCCGCCCCGGCTTTGACCTGCTTCTGCACATCTGCCGTTATGAAAGCCGCATCGCGTTTCTCCACCGCTTCATTTATATCTTTCCTGCTGGTATTGATTCTTTCGCCTACGATTAACATATTCGCTTCCCCCTGTATGATAACTGATGGCTTCGTAAATAGCCCACTGCCAGGGCGGGGTTCCGCCTGTGGCGGGAAAGTCTTTTACTTGGCCATGCTCTTTGATGACTTTTTACGAGACCATCAATATCCGTCTAAGAAAAAAATATGGGCCAGCTATTCGATGAGTGATATTTAATGTGGCTGATATTTTTTGTCAAGAAAAATATCGGAATTTCTTGCCCATCTTCACTTTTCATTTTCGCTCATGATTTCAGAATGATGGTCATGACCAGGCCCGGACGGAAGGGGGAATCTCTCGAGAGCGCAAGGCAGTATTTCTTTCATGGAAAAGGGCGGGGCTTCCGCCCATGATGCCTTGACTTCCTTCGATCCCGCCTTTTCTTTGCGGAAGAAAAGCACGGGCCATGTTAAATCTTTTTCCCGCCGGCGCTCCCTCTTTCATCCCCCTCCCGTCCGGGCTTTGCCCATCACTCTGTATTATTGAATTTATTCAAAAGTGAAGGCGGGCAAGATCGGAATTTTTATTGACAGGCTAAGGGAAAAGAGATAATTATTATTTGGATTATCCGGCCTTTTATAATGAACATTTCAGGAAATGATCCTGGGCAAAATCAGGATCATATATTTTACCCGGGGGTGAAGGATGAAGGATATTGTTGTTTACACAGTAACGCCCAACTTGCCGGAGCGTTTACGCCCTTTGATGGACCTGGCCAAAAATCTCTGGTTCAGCTGGAACCTGGGAGGAATCAACCTCTTCCGCTCCGTCGACCAGAATCTCTGGGAAGAAACCAATCATAACCCGCTGGCCATCCTGGGCCGCCTGGGGAACGAACGGATTCAGGAGCTTTTAGGAGATGAAGGTTTCCTGTCAGAGATGGATCTAATCTTTACGGAATTCAAGCGCTACATGGAGAAAGGCAAGGCCTACCACTTCGGCCTGGAAACCCCCTTTGATTTTACAGTAGCTTACCTATCGGCGGAATACGGTCTGACCGACTGTCTGCCCATCTATTCTGGCGGGCTGGGAGTTCTGGCCGGAGATCACCTGAAGTCGGCCAGCGACCTGCGTGTCCCCATCGTCGGGGTGGGGCTCTTCTACCAGAAAGGGTATTTCCGTCAGTATCTGAATGTTGACGGCTGGCAGCAGGAGACTTACCCGGATAATGATTTTCACGTCCTTCCGGCAACCATAGAGCGGGATGAAAAAGGAGATCCTCTGTCCATCGAACTACCCATAAAAAACCGTAAGGTAAAAGTGCGAGTCTGGCGCATCGCCGTTGGACGGATTCCGCTTTTTATGCTGGATACCAACACGGTGGAAAATTCAGAGGAAGACAGGGATATCACCTCCGCCCTGTACGGAGGCGACCGGGAAATGAGGCTCAAGCAGGAAATCGTTTTGGGAATCGGCGGTGTCAGCGCCCTGGACAAGATGGGTTATCGCCCGGCCGTTTTTCATATGAACGAAGGACATTCAGCTCTGGCCATTATGGAAAGGATTCGCCTGCTGATGGAAAAGCATCAAATCTCCTTTGCCGAGGCCCGGGAAGCAGTGTACGCCAGCAACATCTTTACCACCCATACCCCCATTCCGGCCGGCATAGACATCTTCGACCGGCCGCTGATGGAAGCATGTCTGGGAACTTATGTTCGCGCTCTGGGGATTTCCATGGAAACCTTTCTTTCTCTGGGAGCCGAGGGATCGAACCCGAACGAACCCTTCAACATGGCTGTGATGGCCCTGAAGAATTCAGCCAGGACCAATGGAGTCAGTGAATTACACAAAAATATCTCCCGGCGCATGTGGAGGCGGATCTGGCCGACTCTGCCCGAAGTGGACATCCCCATCGAAGGGGTGACCAATGGGATTCATATTCCCTCATATATCTCCGATGACATGTCCCGCCTTTTCAATCGCTACCTGGGCCGAAAATGGGCCGAAGACCCGGATAATGTCAAGGTTTGGGAGCGGGTCAACCGCATCCCCAATTCCGAATTATGGCGCGCCCACGAGCGCCGGCGGGAAAGACTGGTGGCCTTTACCCGCCAGAGGCTTCAGGAGCAACTTCTTCGCCGGGGCGCCCAAAAAATAGACATCCAGGCGGCAGGCGAAGTGTTGAACCAGGAGGCCTTGACCATCGGGTTTGCCAGGCGCTTTGCCGTTTACAAACGGGGCGACCTCATTTTGAAAGACCCGGTCCGTCTGGCTAAAATTTTGAATGACCCCCAGAAGCCCGCGCAGATTATCTTTGCCGGCAAAGCGCACCCCCAGGATAATGAAGGCAAGATGGTCATCAAGAATATCATCCATTTAGCCCAGCAGCCGGAGTTCCGGCACAAGATCGCCTTCATCGAAGACTACGATCTGACCGTAGCCCGTTACCTGGTGCAGGGTTCTGACGTCTGGTTGAACAACCCGCTCCGGCCGCTGGAGGCCTGCGGGACGAGTGGCATGAAAGCCGCGGCCAACGGCGCCTTAAACATGAGTGTGCTGGACGGCTGGTGGGCGGAAGGTTATCAGTCCGGCTTGGGGTGGGCCATAGGCGCCGGAGAAAACTATGAAGACCATGAGTACCAAAACCTGGTGGAGAGCCAGGCCATTTATGACCTTTTGGAAAGGCATGTCGTCCCTCTCTTTTACGAGCGCGGCCGGGACAACATACCCCGGGAATGGATCAACACCATGAAAAAATCCATGTCCACCCTGGCGGCTCGTTTCAACGCTCATCGGATGGTGGAAAACTATATCCATCAATTTTATCTGCCTTTAGCTCTCAACTGGCAGCAAATCGAGGCGAATCATTTTGAGAAAATCCGGTCTTTTTCCACCTGGGTCAACCACCTGCGAGGAAACTGGCCTCAATTAAAGATTCTGGAGAAACGAGCCGATGCTCGGCGAGTAATCCCGCTGGGTGAAACGCTGAAGGTGGAAGCCTCTCTACAATTAGGGCGGATTTCCCCTCAGGATATTTCTGTGAGTATTTATTACGGGCTCATCGATTCTAAGGCGGATTTCATCGAGCGAGACATTATTATCCTCCAGGATTTCAGCCGGGAAGGACAACAGACGATTTTCCGGGGAGAGATCCCCAGTCAGAAAGTGGGCCGCTTTGGCTTTCGGGTACGCATCCTCCCATCTCATCCTTTGTTGGCCAACCCATATTCCCTGGGGTTGATCTTGTGGGGATGAGAAAAGAATTTTGTAAATTAGCCACAGAGGACACAGAGATCACAGAGTTTTTAAAACCATTATTAAGAAAAGGTAAAGGGATAAGTGTCAAGTCTCTAAAGCGATCCCGCTGATGACTTACTAAAGTTGATGGTCTCGTAAAAAGTCTGAAAATACGTTTTTCTGTCATTCCGGCGAAAGGGGGAATCCAGTTAATTCAAGCAGTTCTGGACTCTTGCTTTCGCAGGAGTGACGGCTTTTAAGACTTTTTACGAGATCATCAAAGTTGAAAAAGGAAATTCCTATACAATCAAGTTACGGGTTTCGGGTTGAAGGTAATAAGTAGAAATCAGGGGTTCTCTAATACTTTTAACTCGAATTTCGGGACTTGCACCCCGAAACCCGAAACTATCCATTTCAAAATCCAAAATCCAAAACCCAAAATCCAAAATTATCAATCCGCCTTCCGCATCCGGCATTCCACATTCCGTAATAGCCTCCTGTTAGGGTTCGGCATTCTTTGTCTCTTCTTCCCCCCGAATTTATTCTGCCAGGAATCCAACTCCTCCCCTCCGAGCAATTTCTCCTCTTCATTCCGCAATCCGAAATCCGAAATCCGAAATCCTATGCGCCAGTCCCGGATAATCATGGGAACGTCGGTGGAGATTGTAGTCTCTCTGGCCGATTCCAAGAAGGCTGAGGAAGCTTGGGAAGCCGCATTTGGGGAAATCCAGGGCATTGATTTTCTCATGAGTAATTACCGGGAAGACAGTGAGGTTTCCCGGATCAACCGGAATGCCGGTAAAAAAGAAACATTGGTTTCCCCGGAAACGCTAAGGGTGATCGAACGAGCCCTTGAATTTTCCTCCCTTTCCGGAGGAGCATTTGACATCAGCATAGCCTCTGTTTTTCGACTATGGAATTTTCGGGAAGGAAAGCTACCGGACGAGAAAAGTCTTATGGGAAAATTGCCAAAGGTTGATTACCGGAGGATTAAAGTGGACCGCGCCCGGTCTTCGGTATATCTCCAGGAACAGGGGATGGAAATCGACCTGGGAGCCATCGCCAAAGGATACGCCGTGGACAGAGCTTCGGCCATACTTCAGGAAAAAGGGATTGAGAACTTTATTGTCAACGCCGGGGGAGACCTTAAAGTCAACGGTTCAAAAGAGGAAGGGGTGGCCTGGACTGTCGGCATCCAGCATCCCCGTCTCCCTTCCACAATGATCGCGAAACTGAGCCTCCGCCAGACGGCAGTGGCCACATCGGGAGACTACCAAAAATTTTTCATTAAAGGAGGCGAACGCTACCATCACCTCCTCAATCCTTCCACAGGAACCCCAGCCAGGGAAAGCCAGAGCGTTACTGTCATGGCTCCTTCGGCAATGGATGCTGACGCTCTGGCTACCGCTATATTTATCCTTGGACCGGAGAAAGGCCTCTCCCTGATCGAACGATTGCCTAACGTACACACCATAATCGTAGATCGGCGGGGGAGCGTTTTGATTTCACCGAATTGGCCCAAAGGAGTATTGCTGCCACCGTAAATGGGTTCAAGGGGTCAAGAAGTCAAGTGGACAAATATACCCAGACCCCCGGCTGCTTCCCGGATCAAAATCTTTCTCTTTTCCTCCTCATTATTACCAGCATTACCAGCCGATTCTGTTCCTTCTTGCTCAATATCATTCTCTCTTCCATAGATTAAAATTATCAACTGAACAATCAGCGACTGATATAATCATAGAACATCTACAATAATGAAAAAAAGCTTGACAAAAAAATTATAGATTTTATATTATATAAAATCTTAAAAATAATTATCGATCATGACTATTTCCGTGTCTTATAAATTCTGTCCGCGCTTTTGGCAATTTATCTTTTTTTCAATGGTCAAGGCATCTAAGCCGCCATGCCAGAGGTGCTACGCGGTTGATAAGTTAATATCATGTATTAATGGCATATCCATAAATAACTCCAATGCAAAGTGGGTTAATTGTCAAGCCTGAAATCACAACTTTATGTTGCCAGTATTAGGGACAAAACTTTTGGGACGCGGAACTAGCACAACACATCAAGCGATTCCGAGCTATCCGATCTATCAGACCATGACTGAGATTGCTACTCGGCTTATCCGGGAGAGGGTTCTTTCCGGCCATTACAAAGTCGGCTCCAGGCTAATCCCGGCAAAGCTTGAAGCCGAAATTGGTTTGGGACGGGTGGCTATTCGAGAGGCTTTATGCGAACTGGCCGGATCGGGAATGGTCGTTTCAATGCCCAACAAAGGCGTCATTGTGGCAGACTCACCAAGTTTCGAAGAGATAGGTGCCTTGTATGAAGCTCGTTGTGTTCTTGAAGGGGAGGCCACCTACCTCGCGACCAAGAATATGACCCGGACAATGATTGCCAGGCTGGAAGCGTTGGCCGTGCAGATGGAGGACGAATCCCAATCCCTTTTTGATTGCATCTTGCTTAACAGGGAGTTTCATCTCAACCTATACAAGGTTTCAGGTTGGAAGGCGGCTTGCCAAATCATCAATCAGTTGATAGATCAGACTCTTATTTTTCGGGGTCAGCGTCCAGAATGGACTTTGGATCCTAGAGCCTTCCATGAAGATCACCGACAGATCATAGAGGCTCTGAAATCCGGCGCGGCCGATGTTGCCAAGCGACTTGTCATCGCGAATGTGTCCCGAGGGTATCAACATATATACTCTATGCATAACCAGCCGACGCCGCAAATAAAAACTCAGGAAACTTCAGATCACATATTGTTCAAATAGAATTTGACGGAAGGTTTTAAATAGCCAATTATCTCCGTTGGACAGAGTACCAGGCCCATTAAACATTATTCTTTAATAATGGAGGACTGAGTGCTTTTCACCCCGGAAATTCAGTCGTTGGTAGGCCAAGAGGCAACATTCCAGGCAACCGAACCAGTCGATGCTGGGAAAATTCGACGCTTTGCCAAAGCCCTGGGGATCGAAGACCCACGTTAATATGATTTAATCCATAACCAACCCACAGCTCCACTGACATTTGTTTTTTCAGTGAATCATGACTCTCTCGTCGGAGTGGACGAATCCGGAAGGCCCACCAATCGCCTATCCCTTCCCCCACCTTTTGGTCCGGCCATCCGTGGAGGAAACAAGTTTCAGTTCTTTCGGCCGGTACAGGTCGGAGATCAAATTTACCTCCACAGGAAGATTACGGACCTGAAGGAAAAACAGGGGCGCCAGGGACCGCTGATTTTTCTTACCTATGATCTAAAATATACGAACCAGAATGGAGACCTCCTGGTCATCAACACCGAAACTTTGATTTTTCGGGCAGTCAAGGAGGTGGGGGAAAGAAAAGCGGAAGATAGAAAAGCCGAAGAAAAACCGCTATTCAAAATTAATGCGGGGCAGGAAATCCTTTTTTTTCAGATAAGGGTGTCCAAAGTCCAAATGATGATGTATGCAGCAGCCACCTGGAACCCTTACCAACTCCACTGGGACTCAGATTTTTCGAGAAAGTATGGATATCCAGATGCGAACATTGCCGGCCCCATGTTCGGAGCTTACTTGGTGGAGATGTTAGTCCGTTGGGCTGGCGAGTCTTCGAGGCTCATAAGTCTGGAGTACACGAATCGGGCTATGGCCTTCCCCGGAGATACCTTGATCTGCAGGGGGAAAATTCTGGAGAGTAAGGAAAAGGATCAAAAATATAGGGATTGCCAGGTGTGGGTGGAAAACCAAGAGGGTCACCTTCTGGTGGAGGGTACAGCCGCAGTCAGCCTGTCTTGAGCCCTCAAAGTTTGCCAACGGATCGGTGGTGAAATAATAGAAATTAATTTTCCCATCGACCCTTCCCCATAGAAGGTATGGGGCCTCTTTGGGCATTCGCCGGATTACCAATAATATAAAGTGGTCGACTTTTCATATACGTGCCAGCCTTTCTGGCGCCAGGCATTTAAAATTCTTTTTTTGAATGATGGAACACGGGGGTTTCCAGTTTTCCTATTCACCCTCGCGCTGATAAGCGCGAAGCCGTCTCAGGAGGAAAAATTATGATAAACAAGGTGGGGAAATTTGCTCTAGTTTTGGGGATCCTGGCCTTTTTGGCCGGTTGCAGTGCGCATTTAGGCCCATCGGCTCTATCCGCAGAGAAATCCGACAAACCAGTTAAACAGCCGGAACGTTCCGCTACCCTTGCCATAAACCCAATAAGTGGCAGGGCGAATGACAAGCTGGATATTTCCGGGTCGGGGTTCGCACCTGGAGAAAAAGCTTTATTGCTCCTTACTGCTGAAGGGTTAGTAAACGGAAAAAGCATCGGGACTTTGACGATAGGAATTGCGGCAGATGAGTCCGGAGGAGTTGTTACCGCGGATGAAAAAGGCTTTTTTAAATTATCCAGAAGATTTCCAGTAAATATTAAACCGGGGGTTTATCCCCTTGAGGCGAGAGGAGATAAGGGTTCAAAGGCAATCTGTTCTTTAGAAATATTGGGCAAATAACCGGGAAACCCAACTGCCATTTGAGATGGCCTCGTTTTGAAATCATCATGGAAAAATCATGGATGTTTATAAATACACAAAGAATTATCCTTACCCGTTTGGGTGTTAACTAAGTTTATGAAAAAGGAGGAAAGAGAAAATGAAAGAGTTCCGGGTACCATTAGCGCCGTGGGTAATGATCATTGGGGTTATTTTATGTTGTTTTCTGGCTTTCCCGAAAGTCATCCGGGATGCCCAAGCAGCGGAACGGGTTCTTCTAAAAATGGGGGTCACTTCATCCACCTCCGGTTCGTTTGTTGGGCCAGCTGCCTTTGCAAGGGTGGTAAGTAAATATGCGCCAGGAGTGGAAGTGCTGCCTTTAGAGAGTGGGGCGACCTATGACAATCTTTACCGGATGCGAGAAGGTATATTTGATATGGGTGTCTTTTTTTATGATGGGGTGATGGAATGCTATAACGGGTGGGGGATTTTTAAAGGCAAACCATGGAAAGATGTTCGGGTTATTGCTATGAGGACGGGGATGGCCATTCATGTCTCCATTTATGTGCGAAAGGGTTCAAAAATAAAAAGCTTCGCGGATTTTATAGGCACGGATTTAAAGTTGTGCCCCGGCATTCCTGGTTCCGGGGCAGACCAATTCCTGCGTAACGCCATCCATGCTTTAGGGGTAAAGGTTAATATTGTTCCTATGGCCTATTCTGATGCCGTCAAAGCTTTAAGAGAACGTCGGGTAGATGGTGTTCTTAAGTCGTCAACCTCTTTTGAGGCGTTTGATTCCTCCATGTACGAGGTTCACTTAACCATCCCCCTTACCATCGTAAGTTTTACGGAGCAGGAGGCAAAAAAGATAAATTCCGTCCACGGGCAGTATTCTATGCGGTATTATCCTAAGGGAGTAAATAAGGAAGATCCCAGTGCTGGAGATTTTTGGGTCTACAGCCCTTTTTCAACTTATTATGGTTCCAATAAAATTCCTGAGGATATTGTGTACCGTATGATTAAGGCCGCTTCCAGCAATGTAAAAGACCTCCTTGCCGCCGATTCGACCAGCGCAAAGGATCCTGCAGGAGATTTGCTCAAAACCCTCGTGGAAGCGGGTTATGCAAAAGATAAAATTGCTCCTGTTCATGCGGGTACCGTGAGATACCTCAAAGAAAAGGGTTTAGACGTTCCGGATTACCTCATTCCACCTGAGTATAAGAAATAGAATGATTTAGAAAAGGAAGAGTAATCTCCTGCGCCCATTCTCATCAAGTTATTAACACCCCCACCCTAACCCTCCCCCATCCAGGGGGAGGGAATTCGGGAGGGGGATAAAAAAGGAAATTCCTATACAATTAAATTAAAGCCACATAAAGAGGACCTTCATTTTATAGTGTTTAATAGCAGCGGTAAAATTACACATTCTGTATGCGCTTATAACCTTAAGCGTAAGCTGTTTCTATTGAAGAAATAGAGTTATCTGCCATTCGGGGGCGAATTTCTTGGTTAAAAAGTGAGATGCGGATAACTCCTTAACAAATTCATGCAGGGTGAAGTAGAAATAGAATCCTCAAAAAAGAAAGGGGATTAAATGCCGCGCCATCTAACAGGGGCTTGGAGAGAAATATTTTATTGGGGAACCATTGCTTTTTCTGTTTTTCAGCTATATACCGCGGGTTTTGGATTCTTACTGGACTTAAAGCAGAGGGCTGTTCATATTATTTTCGGGCTCTCCTTACTTTTAATTTCCCATAATTTCAAGGAAAAGGAGGAAGCGCCAAGCAAGATTCCTCTCTGGGATCTGCTGTTCATCGGTATCGTTTTAGCTGGCAATATAAATATTTTTTTCATCTATGACCAAATTTATCTTGCTCCTGGTTTTTCTGCTCCAATTGATTTAATTTTGGGAGCTTTATTATCCATGGTTGTTCTGGAGGCAACAAGACGTTCAACGGGATGGGTAATCCCTGCCTTGACGATTTTGGCTTTTGTCTACAACTTTGCAGGCCCCTTTTTACCCGGGTCATGGAAATTCGCCAGCTTTCCTGTTAAACATCTCCTAAACACTTTATATTATTCAGCCAATGGCATCTACGGTACCATCACTGGAGTATCGGCTACGATGGTGGCCGTTTTTATCATTTTCGGCAGCCTTCTTCTATTCACCGGAGGAGGAGAAACATTTATAGCTTTAGCGATGAGCTTGGCGGGTAAATACCGAGGCGGCCCGGCCAAGGTAGCAATAATAGCAAGTACACTATTTGGCACCATATCTGGAAGCGCGGTAGCAAATGTTATGGTTACAGGAACCTATACAATCCCCTTGATGAAACGCTTAGGTTATAAACCTGCTTTTGCCGGAGCCGTGGAAGCGACAGCCTCTACCGGGGGTATGATTACGCCTCCTATAATGGGTATCGGAGCATTTATTATGGCCGAGCTTATCCAGGTGCCTTATGTAAAGATTATTTTTTATGCCCTGGTACCTTGCCTGTTATTTTATGGTTGCTTATTTGCAGGAGTTCATTTCGAAGCTTTACGTACTGGACTTTCAGGTATGCCTGAGGAAGAAATCCCTCCGTGGCGGGAAGTTTTGGCCTGGAAAAAGATTATCTCCTTTTTTCTTCCCATCGGAGTCCTCATTGGTTTATTGTACGAGGGCTTCGATATAACCGGGGCTGGCTTCTATTCTTGTTTAGCAATCATAGTTCTTTTTTTCGCATTTGATTTTTCATTTTCAAGAATAAAGAGCAAATTCCGTATACTGGGAAATGCTTTGAGCGCTGGAGGGAAGTCCTTGGTAGAGATCGTGGCAACCCTGGTGTGTGTCAATATGCTGGTTAGTCTCCTTTCGGCTACGGGCGTTGCCTTGAAGTTAACCGGAATTATTGCCAATATAGGCGAAATCCACATAATCCTGGCTTTCCTAATGGCGGCAGTTATTCCTATCATTTTAGGGATGGGCATCACTCCGGCAGCGGCTTACATCATAGCGGCCTCGATTTGCGCCTCGGCACTCATTCAACTGGGGCCTGATATGATTCAAACGCATATGTTCCTTTTTTATTTTTCCTCTTTAGCTCCCATCACGCCCCCTGTTTGTCTCGCCTGTTATGTAGCCGCCAACCTTGCTGGTGCTCCTTGGGTAAGAGTAGCCTTTACCGCTGTAAGATTGGGAGCGGTTGGTTTTTTGGTCCCTTTCTTCTTTATAGCCAACCCTGCTTTGCTTTTGAGAGCAGCACCTTTCGATATCTTGTACGCCTGTATTACGGCTATTATTGGCATTATTTTTATGTCTGCGGGCTTCTTTGGTTATTTAAATAGACACTTAAATCTTTTCACCAGAGCCATGTTTGTGGGAGGAGGGGTGCTACTTTTTCATCCGGTTTTAAAGACAGACATATTCGGCTTAACCCTAATTGGCTTGGGTTTCGTATCTCCGTTTATCTGGTCGCAGGTACGAGATCTGGTCCTCAATCGCAGGAATTCCAAGAAATTGCCTTTTCGGGATTGATTATCATCAAGATTTTTAAAGGAGATAATGGGATCCCACTTTCGGCAAGTGGCTCGGGGTTAAATAAAAATTTAGGGAAAAAGGGAGGGAGAAATTTGGAAAATCTTTTTCTGACCGATGAACAAAAAATGATGCGAGATACTGTCCGTAGGTTTATCCAGAACGATGTGATTCCCATTGAACAAAAGATCGGGGCTTTGGCTGCGGAAGTACCAGACGAGTATATCGTTTCTTTGCAACAAAAAGCCAAACAAATGGGGTTTTGGCAGATGTGGGCGTTGCCGGAATGGGGCGGCGGCGGATTGGATATTTTTAGCCGCACGGTGGTGATGGAAGAAGCTTCCCGGCATCGTTTTGGATTGATGTGCCCAGCCTTGAATGCTTTTGGCAAAGAGATCCCCTCGATCCTTACGAAATCGGACTCTTCGCTAATCGGGAAAATAATTCAACCGGCTGTTCATTCGGGAGCGGGATGTTTCTTAGCCGTAGATGGCGGTTCGAATTTTATTGCCAAAAAAGAAGGAAATGGGTGGGCAATCTCGGGAAGCCAAAGATTCGTGGCCAACGCGAATAAAGCTGCCGTCGGCCTTATTTCGGTTAAAATCGATGGTTCTGAAGACACGGGGCTGTTCCTCCTGGAAAATAACAAGGGAATCAAATCTGAACCCACCGTGGTGATGCGCACCATTCGGTTGTTTAATATTTCCTTGGAAGATTACAAGGCCCCCATCGATTCCTACTTGGGAAAGGGAAAAGAAATGGTGAGGGAATTGTTGCAGGAAGGCCAGATTCTGTTAGCGGCCCGGTGCCTGGGAATCGCCCAGGAAGCCTTACGGTTAGGCGCCGAGTATGCTACCCAGAGAGAAACCTTCGGCAAGCTTCTCGAAAAACGGGAGGCCATCCAGGATATGGTCGCAGATTCGATGGTCGCTTTAGAGAGCTGCAGGCTCCTGACCTGGGCTACGGCCAAGAAGCTAAGCCTGGGCGAAGCTTCGGCAGAAGAGGTGGCTATGGCCAAGCTAAACGCCACAGAAACGGCCTTTCGGATCGTCGATCAATCCATTCAAATTCACGGGGGGATGGGCATCACCCAGGAAGTGGCTTTGGAAAGGTGGTACCGGGAACTTCGCCTGACCAGGCTGGAACTTGTTCCTTCGGAAGTCATCAGGCAAAGGTTGGCCTTTTCGAATTTCCAAAAATATCATGCCCCGAAGTCCATGCAATAATTAGGACAGGAGGCCCACAGGAGCCGAATGGAGGTATCAAACCCAAAATATCTGAAAATTTCAAGATGTGAATCAAACTGAAACGGGCGAAAACGTAAAGAAAGAAGGAGGGAAAAGTGGCTTACTTTAATTTTCAGCTGCCCAAAGAATTGGAGGATTTTCGACTGAAGGTAAGAGAATTTATCACTCGTGAAATACTTCCCCTGGAAGAACTTTTGGAACCGGATGCAACCCGATTACCCCAAGAACAATTAAAGAAACTTCAGGCCAAAGCCAAAGAGGCGGGCCTTTGGGCTTTGGGAGCACCGAAAAAATTCGGAGGGCAGGAGAGGAGCATTTTTGAATTAACCCTGGCCGCGGAGGAAGCTTCCCAGCACAGGTTAGGAGCCTACAACCCGGGTTTGAATGCCTTCGGGAGCGAGCCCCCCAATGTCCTGTATGAAGGAACGGAGAGTCAAATCCAAAAGTACGTGATTCCAACGATCGAGGGCAGGGCGCACGCTTTTATGGCCATCACCGAACCCAGCGGGGGGTCGGATCCGGCCAGAGCCATTAAGACGAAGGCCGTTTTAGACGGCGATAGCTGGGTTTTGAATGGTTCCAAGACTTTCATCACCGGGGTCGATCGGGCCGAGTATGGCGTTGTCTTTGCCCGGACCGATCCGGGCCGAGAAGGGATAACGGGCTTCGTTCTGGAAAAAGGAATGCCCGGTTTTAATTGGAAAGAAGTACCGGTCATCAGGCCCTGGTACCCCTGTGAACTTTCGTTCGAAAATTGCAGAGTCCCTCTGTACCAGCAGCTGGGGGAGAAAAACAAAGGGTTTCGCTTAATCAACAAATGGCTGGTTAGAAATAGAATCCCCTACACTGCCGGATGCATCGGCCTGGCCTGCGCGGCCATGCGTTATGCCATCCAATATGCTCAAAAACACGAATTAAACGGGGTGTCCCGGATCAAGAACCAGTCTTTTCAGTGGATGTTGGACGACTCCGAAATCGAAATTCGGGCAGCAAGATGGTTGGTTTGGGAAGCTGCCTGGAAAGCTGACCGAAAGGAAGATCCCCGGCGGGAAGCTTCTATTGCCAAAGTCTTTGGAACTGAAACCGCTAACCGGGTGATTGATCGATGTATCCAGATATGTGGATTGGAAGCCTTGGCTGACCATGAAATGCCTTTGGGGCGATGGTACAGGGAATTGCGGATTAAACGGATCGGAGAAGGGCCTTCAGAGGTTCACCGGATGATCATCGGCAGGGATTATTTGCCCAAGGAGGAATCATAAGAAAGGAGGCGGAAAAAATGGGAACTGCAGGGATGACTCTTTCCGGGATAAGGGTTTTGGACCTGGGACAGATTTACAACGGATCCTATTGTGGGTTGTTGCTCGGGTTCCTGGGAGCGGAAATCATTAAATTGGAACCTCCCACCGGAGAGAATTTGCGGAAACGTACGGAAGGTCAGCAAATTGATAGCTATGCATTTAATCTTTTAAACTTAAACAAGAGAGGAATCACTTTAAATTTAAAGGATCCGAAAGGGAAGGAACTATTTAAAGAGCTGGTCAAAAAAGTGGATGTACTCATTGAAAATTTCGCGACCGGCGTAATGGAACAGTTAGGGTTAGGATACGAAGTCTTACACAAAATTAACCCCCGGCTGATTTATGCTTCCGGTAAAGGATTTGGCTCAACAGGCCCGTATTCTAATTTTTTAGCCATGGATTTAACGGTTCAAGCAATGTCCGGCTTGATGAGCGTCACTGGGTTCCCTGATGGCCCGCCTACCAAGTGCGGTCCAGCCTTAGCTGACTTTATGGGCGGGGTAACTCTACTCGCGGGTATTTTGGCAGCGCTTTACCAGAGAGAGCAAACTCAAAGAGGCCAATATGTTGAATCTTCTATGCATGAAGCCATCTTACCCACACTTACTTCCCAATTAGAGGGGTATTTTAGGTTGAAAGGGGAAGCTGCGGAGAGAACAGGAAATAGACATGGGGGGTTGTCCACGTGCCCCTACAATGTTTATGAGGCCAAAGATGGCCATGTAGCCATTATATGTGCAAATAACAGTCACTGGCATAGCTTGTGCAAAACCATCGGGCGGGAGGAATTGGCGAAAAATGAGAAATATTCGAACAATCTTAAACGGTGTGCCAATATCGATTATATTGATGAGGAAATTAACAAGTGGACCAGGACGAAATCTCGGTTTGAGATCCATAAAATTTTGTTCGATGCTCATGTGCCTTCTGCTCCAGTCATGAAACTGGCTGAGGTCGTCAATGATCCTCACCATTTGGAAAGAGGAATGCTGCAGGATATCGAACACCCCGAAAAAGGCTCCGTCAGGGTGTTTGGCAATCCCGTTCGGTTATCGGAAAATGCCCCCCTTAAGTTAAGGTCCGCTCCCCTGCTGGGGCAAGATAATGATGCTGTATTTCAGGAATTATTGGGTATCAAGCCTGAAGAAATCCAGGGATTGAAGGAGCAGAAGGTTATCTGATTCCAAACGAATTCTGGAAAAGCAGGAAAGCCAAACGGTACCTATGCGGTGCCTATTTTTCTAAAGCTGAATAAAAAAATCGAGAGAGGAGGGTAACATCATGAGGAGAGGAAAAACTAATTTCTGGATGGTCGTATTAACCCTGCTGGGAGCCCTGCTCATGGTAGCGGGATTTCCCCAAGAAGGAAGCGCTCAGAAGAAATTTTGGAAGATTGGGACAGCCGGGTCAGGAGGAACCTTCTATTTCCTGGGTTCAGGCATAGCCAATGTGGTGACCAAATACGTGGAAGAGGTGAAACTAACCCCCGAGGCCACAGGGGGAGGAATTGAGAATTTGCGCCGAATCAATCGGGGGGCTTTGGAACTCGCCCTTATTACGCCCTCAGATATGATGGTCGTCTTAAACGACCGCACCGGAAGCCCTGAAAAAATATCTGTTATGGGCGGAGCTCACGACTCTGTATTGCATTTAGTGGCCCGGAAAGATACCGGGTATAAAACCGCCAAGGACTTTTACCATAAGGGAGTAAAAGTGGGCATCGGGGAACCGGGCAGTGCCGTTCAGACCGTTAACATAGTTGGTCTGAAAGTTTTTGGCCTAACGGTTAAGGACGTGGAGGCGCATCCCATATCCCAAGCCGCATGCGCAGAGGCCATTAAAGACGGAGTCATTAAAGGTTATATGGGGGGGAGTGGTGTGCCCCTGGCGGGGGTAAGTAACGTGACTCAATCCATTGATGCGGTTATTCTTCCATTTACCGAAGATGAAATAAAAAGATTTCAAGTAGAGCTCCCCTTTTTTTATGGTATCACGATTCCGGCTAAAACCTACCGGGGTCAGGATAAACCCGTCTATACAGCTGGGTACCCCATCATGATGATGGTCCGATCTGATTTGGATCCCGACTTGGTTGCTAAGATCATCAAAGCGATTTATGAACACACGGATGAAATTGCCCAGGTTCATCCTGCGGGGAAAGATTTAAATATTAATAGTGTTTTTAAAGGGGTCGATTACGGCTATAGCCTGGGATTTAAGTTTCATCCAGGAGCGATCAAATATTTAAAAGAACAAAAAAAATGGAACCCCAAATATGATTGATTTTTAACAAGGCAGAGGAAGGCATCTTTCAAAGCCTTCCTCTGCCTGTTTGCCTGGGGTCCATAATTGATGAACTCGTAAAAAGGCAGAAAAGCCGTCACTCCTGCGAAAGCAGTCCGCCTCAGGCGGACAGAACTACCTGAATTAACTGGATTCCCGCTTTCGCGGGAATGACGAAAATGGGACAAAAGTCGCGAAATGGTCATTGCGAGCGCCAGCGAAGCAATCTCGTTTTTATAAGTGCCCGAAAAGACAAGATTGCTTCGTCGTCCCGCCAATGCGGAACTCCTCGCAATGACAGGAACAGGACTTTTTAGGAGATCATCATAATTAGGATTTCATAAAAAAAGTTTTTTTGTCGATAATTCCCTGGCCCATCTTTTCAGAAGAGAAAACCCATATGGCCCCAAGTTTTAGGGTCTTCAGTAAAGAGGCGGGAGGCTGTACCCATAGTCCCTACTGGCGTATGATCCTTCTTTTGTTTCTTTTCAGCCTCTACGATTCTGCCCCGATCACATGGGTTTCAGGATTTGAAAGGGAAAAAAAGCCAATTAATCCTTGGGATCAAACGAACAAGAGGATAAAAGGTGACTCATGGACCCAACTGGGAAAGAAAGATATCCTAAGCCAAAATGGTTGATTTATTTAACCACCCTCACTGCCTTGACTCTGGTTACCTATCATCTTATTGCCGCAGGGTACAAACCCTTACCCGGAATCCAGCATCGGGCGATCCACATAGGGTTGGGATTCATATTGATCTGGCTCGTCTTTCCTATATCTTCTCGTTTGCGGGGGAACCGGATAGCCTTCTGGGTCGATCTGGCCTTTGCATTCATTACGGCGATCATCACCATTTACGTCTTTCATAGTTTCACCACCTATGCTGACCGAGTGGGACTGCCGCCCACCACGCCGGATATTATTCTGGGAATCATTACCATTCTGTTTACCCTAGAAGTAGCCCGTAGAACCACGGGATGGGTTTTCCCCATGATCACCGTGGGCTTTTTGCTTTTCGCGATTTTTGGCCCATATATTCCCGAGCCTTTTGCCCACGGAGGTTTGAACATACCTCGGATCGTTTCATCTTTTTTTCTTACCCTCGAAGGGACGTATGGTTTTATTACCGGGGTCTCGGCAAATTACATTTTGATTTTTATCGTTTTGGCTGCCGTGATCCGGTATACTGCCGCAGGCCAATTCATTATGGATTTTACCATGTCTATCATTGGGAAAGTTCGAGGGGGGCCGGCCAAAATGGCCGTGGTGGCCAGTGCTCTGATGGGAACGATCACAGGAAGCAGCATGGCCAATGTGGCCGGGACTGGTTCCTTCACGATTCCCTTAATGAAGAGCCTCGGGTATCGAAAGGAATTCGCTGGGGGAGTAGAAGCTAGCGCCAGCATGGGAGCGCAAATCATGCCGCCGGTGATGGGCGGATCCATCTTTATCATGATGGAGATTTTAGGTGTTCCTTACTGGGATATCTGTGTTGCTGCCTTCCCCATGGCGATTCTCTTTTTCATTGGTCTATTTATCGCCGTGGATTATGAGGCGATACGACTCAATTTAATTGGTTTTTCCAGAAAGGATCTACCGTCTTTTTTCCCGACCTTACGAAGTGGCTGGTATTTGATGTTACCCATTCTTACCTTGGTTTATATGTTAGTTAAAGGAGTGACTCCTCAGCGGGCCGGATTCACAGCGATTCTGATAGCTATCGTTACAGGCATTATTTCTAAAAGAAATCGCCTGAATTGGCGAAAGCTAATTGCAGCCATAGAAATGGGGGCTAAAGATGCCCTGGTAGTGATAGGAATCGTTGGAGCAGCCAGTTTGATTCAAGGGATTGTTTCGGTTACTGGTTTGGGACTTAACCTTTCCAATATCCTGGTTGAGCTTTCTGGGGGAAATCTCTTCGTTCTCCTTTTATTGACCGCCATTACGTCCTTGATCTTAGGCATGGGGCTTCCTATAATTGTTTGTTATACTTTGCTCTCTATGCTCGTAGCTCCAGCTTTAATTAAGCTGGGTGTTCTGCCCCTCGCGGCCCATCTATTCATATTTTATTATGGCGTCATCAGTGCCATAACTCCGCCTGTCGCCCCTGATGCTTTTGTGGCTTCCGGAATTGCAGGAGCCGATCCTTATAAAGTGGCCGTAGAAGCTGTGCTCATTGCCCTGCCCATCTACTTAATTCCTTTCTTTTTTGTATACAACCCTATCTTCATTTTAAGGGCGTCGACCCCTTGGTTAGAATTTTTGTGGGTTTTCTTGACTGGAATTGCTGGCGTTTATGCCCTTGCATCGGGCCTTCAAGGATACATGCTCAAGAATACTCGTTTAAATATCACGGAGCGATCAATTCTCGTAGTAACCGCGATCCTTTTGATTGCCCCTTTAAAATGGGAAAGCTTGTTTGCTTTAGTCATCCTTATCGTCATTCAAACGTGGGCTTTTTTAAAGGGAAAAAGGCAGACTCCGCAGGGATAAGTTTTTTCGATTCCTCTTCAGGCAAGAAGAGGGGAAAAATTAGGCCCGGATCACACCCCAAACGCGGCAGAAGGGACTTTTAGGAAAAATATCCTTGGGTTATGCCAGCAAGTTTCCCGGACTGAGGGAAAGCTCTAACCCCGAGAACTTTTGCGGATAGGAAGGTTACTTTAAAGGAGGGTTCGCCTATGGATTTCGTCATCTCTGAAGAGTTACGAATGATCCAATCAACACTAAGAAAACTGGTCGACCAGGACATCCGGCCCAGATTGGCCGGACTTGATCCCGATGCCATTGAATTGCCCGAAAAAGATAAGCAGCAACTCCGGGAAAAGGTGAAAAAATTGGGGATGCAGGCTATGGGAGCTCCCCTTGAATATGGAGGTGGCGGCGTGGGTACCTTAGGACTCTGTTTGGCTGCTGAAGAATTGGCCAAACATAGGTTAGGGTCCTACCGGCCTACGCTGGGAGCTTTCTGCGGACATTTTGCGGGAGAGGCCCCTGGCAACCTTCTTTTCTGCAATGCCGAGCAAAGGGAACGGTACCTTCTGCCAGTCATCCGCCTGGAGAAAGAAAGTTGTTTTGCTCTGACCGAACCAGATGCTGGGACAGATACGGCAAATATTCGGACTTCTGCGGTTCGGGAGGGGGACCACTGGATATTGAACGGGGAAAAACGTTTCATCACTGGGGGAGATGCCGCGGATTTTGCGATGGTATTTGCGGTGACCGATAAAAAGTTGAAAGCGAAGGGGGGAATTACCTGCTTTTTGGTTGACAAGGAAACTCCGGGTTTCAAAATGGCGAGATTAATTCCTGTGATTAGGCCCTGGTATCCGGCAGAGCTGGTCTTTACGGACTGCGTGGTACCTGCAGAGAACGTTCTCGGAGAAGTGGGTCAGGGATTTGAAATGATTCAGGCGTGGCTGGGTCAGAATCGGATGTTGTACTCGGCAAATGTGGTTGGGACGGCGGATGAATCCCTGAAATTAGCCGTTGACTATGCGAATGTACGCCAGACCTTTGGCCAGCCCCTGTCTTCTCGCCAAGCCATTCAATGGATGATCGCCGATTCGGCAGTGGAACTCTATGCGGCCCGCCTGTTGGTGTATTCCTGTGCCTGGAAGATGGAGAATAAGGTCGGGGGCGATTTGCGGATGGAAGTCTCTATGGTCAAGCTTTTTGCTACGGAGATGGTGGGAAGGGTAGTCGATCGGGCCATACAGGTGCATGGGGGGATGGGAGTCACCAAAGAGTTGCCCCTGGAGAGATGGTATCGGGAACCGCGGATCAAGAGGATCGGGGAAGGGACTTCAGAGATTCACCGGCAGGTGATCTCTCGCGGGATTATCCGGGGTTTTTACCCTTACAACCCATTTGAGAAGGTTAGTTAACCCTACAACGACAGTTACTTATTAAACTATTGATTTTATAGCCCTTTTTTAATATTAGTCGATGTTATATTGAAAGAACGATTTTATTGATGATCTCGTAAAAAGTCTGAAAATACGTTTTTCTGTCATTCCGGCCCCGATTTTCATCGGGATAAACTCCAGCCGGAATCCAGTCTTTTCAAATAGTTATAAGTTCTCTGGACTCCGGTTTTCACCGGAGTGACGACTTTTTACGAAGCCATCTTTATTGTGTTTTCGACGAGTTATTAACACCCCCACCCTAACCCTCCCCCATCCAGGGGGAGGGAATTCGGGAGGCCCCAAGTATCCCCCCTCCCCTGGCGGGAGGGGGTTGGGGGGAGGGGGATAAAAAAGGAAATTCCTATACAATCAAGTTACAGATTACAGTAAAGCTCAAATGTCGTTGTAGGGTTAAGGAAGGGGAAAAAATTAAAAGGAGGAGGATAGAATATGAAGCTGATATACGAAGTGAAAGACAAGGTGGCCTATATTACCATCAACCGGCCTGAGGTAATGAATGCCATGGATGCCGAGGTTTATGCCGAGTTATCCAAGGCCTGGATCGATGTTCGCGACAACACGGACGTTTGGGTAGCCATTATTACCGGAGCAGGAGAGAAGGCATTTACTGCGGGGGCCGACTTAAGGTCTTTCATTCCCCGGACGCCCGAAAAAGCTGATTTTTGCCTTACTCAGAAGAACATGATCCTGAATCGGGGATTAGAGGTGTGGAAGCCCGTGATTGCCGCAGTCAATGGATACTGCCTGGCAGGAGGGGTGACCTTGCTTTTTGCCACAGACATCCGCATCGCAGCCGAACACGCCGTGTTTGAAATTTCTGAGGTAAAAAGAGGCATTTTGCCAGGAAACGGAGGGACGCAAAGAGCCCTTCGACAGCTCCCCTATGCCATTGCCATGGAAATGCTGCTTCTCGGAAGGCGTTTAACCGCCCAAGAAGCCCTTGCTTACGGCCTAATCAATAAAATCGTCCCTCTGAATGAATTGATGCCGACCGCGGAGCAGTCCGCTAAACAGCTCTGTGAAAACGGTCCGTTAGCCCTGCGCGCCATTAAAGAACTGGCCATCAGGAGTCAAAGTTTACCCCTGGAACATGGCCTGCGTTTGGAGGAATCTTTTCAAGAATTTCTTCGCACAACCGAGGATGCCAAAGAGGGACCCCGAGCTTTTGCCGAAAAAAGAAAACCAATATACCAAGCCCGCTAAATTGAGAGTTTTCCAATCTACGCTACTGTTTTAGTATACCCTTTAGGGGAAAGGAGAAGGAATAATGAAACCGTATCGTTCCTCGTTATTCGTTCCCGGCAACCGGCCAGCCTGGATGGAAAAGGCGATAAATTATGGGGCGGATTGCCTGATTTTAGACCTCGAGGATTCGGTTCCGGATCAAGAAAAGGCAAATGCCCGCCCCTTGGTAAAGACCGGGATTAAGGCTCTTAAGGCCAAGGGACAAGCCGTTAACGTACGGATTAATGGTTTTGCCACGGGATTGACCTTTGACGACCTCGAGGAAGTTTTATGCCCGGAGCTTGATGGAGTTACGCTGCCAAAAGTGGAGACGGTGGCCGACATGAAAGAGCTGGATGCTTTATTGACCCATCTGGAAAAGCGCATGGGGATAACCGTCGGAGCGATTGAAACTCCATTAGGGTGCGAGACGGCTAAGGGGATGCGCAATATCTATGAGATTGCCACCTCCTGTCCACGGGTGAAGCGAGTTACCCTGGCGGCTGGCCCCGGAGGAGACGCGGCCCGGGCCATTGGCTATATTTGGTCTAAGGAGGGTATGGAGACTCTCTTTCTTCGTTCCAAAACAGTGCTGGATTGCCGGGCGGCAGGTATTCAGTATCCTACAATTAGCTCCTGGTGGAACATAAAGGATTTGGAGGGATTGGAACGGGATGCCAATTGGAACCGGCGGCTTGGGTTTCGGGGGGAGACGGTCATGCATCCGACCCACGTTCCGATTGTCAATAAAGTGTTTACTCCGTCCGGGGAAGAGATTGACTTTTATAAGGGACTGATTCAGGCCATGGAGGAAGCAGAGAAGAAGGGGATCGCCGCAGTGACTTATAAGGGAGACATGGTAGATGAAGCCATGGTGAAAACTGCCCGGGAGATGCTTGAATTTGCCAAATCCATTGGCTTAGAAACCTAAGTGGATTTTTTTGAAAATTCCTTAAACCCAGAGTAAGAAAAGAAAAAGGAGCAAATTCCAAACCCAAGATGAGCGAGAAGGAGAGTCAAGGTTTATTGGAGGGAGTTTGTATTTTGGAACTCGCCAACGTTGTGGCCGGGCCTCTTACGGGATCCCTGTTGGCTGATTTTGGTGCGGAGGTCATCAAGGTCGAACTTCCGGGCCAGGGGGATACGATGCGCTATGCGGGACCCAAGAAGAATGGGCTTGGCCTTTGGTGGAAAGTGAGCGGGAGGAATAAGAAGAATATCACCTTGGATCTGAGAGTCCCCAAAGGGCAGGAAATCTGCAAAAAATTGGCAACCAAGTGCGATGCCCTTATTGAAAGCTTCCGCCCGGGCACGCTGGAGAATTGGAACCTGGGCTGGGAAGATTTAAGAAAGGTGAACCGCGCATTGATTATGCTACGAATCTCCGGCTACGGACAAACAGGCCCGTACAGTCCCCGTCCGGGATTCGGCAGGGCCGCCGAGGCTATGAGCGGCGAAATGCAGATTACTGGATACCCCGGGGAGAAACCAATCAGCCCGGGATTTTCTTTGGGGGATACCGTTTCGGGGCTCACGGGGGCCTTTGCCCTCATGATGGCTTTGTACCATCGAGACTGCCTGAAGAGGAATGCCGGACAGGTCATCGATATCGCTCTTTTCGAGTCCCTATACAGGCTGATCGAATGGCAGACGATTTTATTCGACCAGTTGGGCATCGTTCCCGAACGAAACGGAGTAAGGATGGGCTTCCCGGGTTCTACTTCCCTCATCAATAATTACCCGACCAAGGATCATAAATGGGTGGCGATCTCTGCCGCGAATAGGGCGGTTCTGGAGCGGGTTTTGAAGCTGATCGGCGGAGATGATCTCCTGCGCGATGAGAGGTTTGGCCCCGCAGGAGTTTCCGAGCATATGGAAGAATTAGATCAACTCACCAGGGAGTGGATAAAAGAACATGACCGGAAAGAGGTGATCGATCTTTTCGCAGAGGCAGGGGCGGTTGCGGCGCCGGTTTATGATATTCAGGATATTTTTAAGGATGCCCAGTACGCCGCACGAGAGGATATCATAACCGTAGAGGATCCAGAGTTGGGAAAAATAAGGATGCTGGGAGTGATGCCCAAATTCCCGGCCAATCCGGGGAAGGTCCGGTGGGCGGGTAAAAGTATGGGGGCGTTCAATAAAGAGATTTACTGTGATCTGCTCGGGTTCACCCAAACTGAGCTGAACGATTTGAAGTCTGAGGGGATCATCTGAGGGGGAGCGCGGTCGGATTAGAAAGCTGATTATGCTTCACCCCAAGGGATCCAAGGGGCAGGCAAGGAGAAAAAAGATTTGACCAGTAGGGGGGCTCGGAGTGAATAGGCTATTGAGGCAAATCTCTGTTTTGGACATGACCGAGGGCGTCGCAGGGCCTTGCGCAGCAAGCCTTCTGGGCGACATGGGAGCATCCGTTATTAAAGTTGAGAGGCCGGAAGGAGACTGGGGAAGGGGTTCAGAGGACCCATTAAGACCTTACTTTGTCGCTAATAATAGAAATAAAAGGGACTTATGCCTGAACCTACAGAAAGAGGAGGCTAACCCAGTTGTTAGGCGTTTGGTGGAGCGCTCAGATGTAGTCCTTTCGAATTACCGAAAAGGAGTAATGGAACGATTGGGTGTTGGTTATGAAGCATGTCAAAAAATAAAGCCCGGGATTATTTACTGTACAATCTCGGCCTTTGGGCAAAAGGGATCTTATGCCAGCCTTCCTGCGAGTGATACTGGCATGCAGGCGATCAGTGGGATCATGGATTCAATAGGCGAGATGGAAGGTCTTCCGTTGCGCGTGAGCTTCCCCTTGGTGGACATCTTTTCTGCGAGTATGGCCGTACAAGGTATTTTGTTGGCGCTATATGCCCGGCAGCAGGGAAAGCTGGGTACAAGAATCGATATCAGCCTGCTCAATGCAGCCTTGTCCTTACAGGCTATGCCTTTTACCTCTTTTTTAATGACTGCGGAATTACCTAAGCGATATGGCAACCAAAACCCTACGCTTTCTCCGGCTGGTGCTTACCGAACGAAAGACGATAAATATATGACCATCGCCATTCTTGGTGAATCCTATTGGGAAAGATTTTGCCAGGCCATTGGAATGGAAAAAATTAGCAAAGAAGAGATGTTCAAGAATAACTTCCACCGGGTAAAGAACAGAGCTGCTCTGAATGATATCCTGGCTCCGATTTTCCTCGGGAAAACCCGAGGGGAGTGGATTCATACTTTTAAAGAGGCCGATATTCTTTGCTCCCCCCTTAATACCTTTACTGATGTTTTGGATGACTCGGCGCTTGTAGAATCGATTTCCCTATGGAAGTTTAAGCTCAAGGATAAAGAAATACGTATGATGGGAAACCCCATTGAAATTGATGGGGAGTATCTGACCCTGGAACTCCCTCCCCCTCTCAAAGGTGAACATACCATCGCCATATTGGACGAACTCGGATATGGCCACTCTGAGATCCAAGTCATGCTTTCGCAAGGGGTCGTTTATAGCCTGTCAACCCTTTAGGACTTTCCCCAAAAACTCTGCGGCAGCATACGGGCTAAGGGCCCCCAAAGGGGGAAATGGCGGTGGAGGATAATCAACATGGGAAGAGGATCCCTGCTGTGAAGGATAAAAAATGGAAGGTATATATTCCTGAATTCCTTCCGCCGGATAAACCGCAAAGAGAGATATTGGCGGAAATTGCCAAGATCGAGACTGGCCTGGCCAGAGATGAGGCGGAATTGATTGCCAAAGTCAGCAGGGCCGATGCCGTCCTGCTGACTCTCAAAACCCTCATGACCCGCCAAGTCCTGGAATCATGTCCCCAGCTTAAAATCATCGGCAAATACGGCGTAGGAATAGAAAATATCGATATCCAAGCGGCAACAGAATTGGGCATTCCGGTCGTCAATGTGCCGCGGGTAAACAGCAATGCGGTAGCGGAACTGTCTATCGGTCTTATCCTGGCGGTTATGCGGAGGATTCAAGAGGGCAGAAACCATATCGCCGCAGGAAGATGGCGGGATGAAAGTTTTTTAGGAGATGAGCTCATCGGCAGTCGAGTTGGTATCATTGGTTATGGAGATATCGCCAAAGGTGTCATCAAAAAACTTCAGGGGTTTGAAGTCGGGAAGATTCTGGTGTTTACCGAATCCAAGCGTCGAGAAAAGCCGGAGTTTAAAAATGTGACCTTGACCAACCTGCAGGTCCTGCTCAAAGAATCCGATATCGTCACCATCCATAAAAGCTTGACCCCCCAATCCCAAGGATTGATCGGACGGAGGGAGATTGGCCTCATGAAAAAAACGGCCTACTTGATCAACACCTCAAGGGGCTCCCTGGTGGACGAGAGGGAACTGATCAGGGCCCTGCAAGAAAGGAGAATCGCCGGGGCCGCCCTCGATGTTTATGAGGAAGAGCCCTTGCCCCACGATCATCCTCTTTTATTCCTGGACAACGTGGTTCTGACGCCCCATATCGGTGGCAGTACCCGCCGCACCAGGTTGCAGATGGTAACAGCCGCAGCCCGCAATGTGGCCGATTTTATGGAAGGCAAAAGGATCAATCCCCGATGCCTTGTAAATCAGGAGGTCTGGAAAATAGTAAGGATTGCAAAAAATCGATTTAAACCTTTATAAAGGCCGGTAAAAACCTCTTGGCCTCGAGGAAGGTAGTTATGCCTGCTAAGTTCATTTCGGCCCCGATGCGGTCTTGAAGGGGTGGCAAAAAAGCATTTCAATACTTTAGGAAAAAAAACAAATATGGTATACTTCTTTCATCACTCTTCAGGAGGGAAAACAGATGGATCCACTACCGCGTATATTTAAGATTCACCAGAAGATCGCTTCTCCGCGTCTGCCTGACGTGGAAAAAGAGATGAATGCCCTCCTCGACGGGTTCGGACTCTCCGGCAAAGTTCGGCCCGGAGAGCGCATCGCTCTCACAGCCGGCAGCCGGGGAATTCGCGACAAAGCTAAAGTATTGAAGGTGATCGCAGCCCGCCTGAAAGCTCTGGGCGCCAAACCTTTTCTCGTACCCTGCATGGGCTCCCATGGCGGAGCCACAGCCGAAGGTCAGGTGGAGATGCTTAAGCATTTGGGGATCACCGAGGAGTTCGTCGGCGCTCCCATCGTCTCCTCCATGGAAGTGAAGGAAGTTGGACGGACGAAGTTCGGAACGCCCGTTCTCATCGATGCCAATATCTGTTCTCAGGCGGATAAGATCATCGTGGTCAACCGCATTAAACCCCATACGGATTTTGATTTCGAGGTCGAGAGCGGAATCAACAAAATGATAGTCATCGGCATGGGCAAGCATAAAGGCGCTCTCATGGCCCACCGCTTGACCATCAAGCATGGATATTCCACGATGCTCCCGGAAGTCCAGCCGATCATATTGCAGGCACTTCCATTTTTCTTTAGCGTGGGCATCATTGAGAATCAATATGACCAGACCGCTTCCCTCCATCTCCTGGAGCCCCGAAACTTCTGGGAAGGGGAAAAACCGCTCCTGAAAAGGGCTAAAGAAATAATGCCCCGCTTGCCCTTTAAGCAGATGGATATTCTGGTGGTGGATGAGATGGGGAAGAACATCAGCGGCGCGGGCATGGATCCCAACGTCACCGGCCGCCTCTTTTTCATCGGCAGTCCCCCGCTTACGGAGCCGAAGATTACCCGTATCTTCGTCCGCGACCTCACCCCCGAAACCGAAGGCAATGCCATCGGGGTTGGTTTTGCCGACTACACTACCACTCGACTGGTAAAGAAAATCGACCTTCACCCCACGAAGATCAATTCCATTACCGGCATGGGGCCGGAATGCGGGCGCATTCCCCTGGCCTACGATCAGGACCGCGAGGCTCTGCAAGCGGCCTTTGATAACTCCGGCGTTCTGGATTTCAATGAACTGCGCTTGGTCTGGATTAAGAATACCCTGGAAATGGAGCACCTCTGGGCTTCCGAGCCCATGCTCAATGAAGCCAAGGCGCATCCTAATCTGGAAGTGATCTCAGGATTGCAGGATATTCCTTTTGACGCCGCAGGGAATATGGTGATGGAATGGCCGCCGCGCTGGGCGGATTAAAGGCATTTCCCACGGAGAGCGCAGAGGACGCCGAGGAAACAAAACCAACGCTAAAATTCGTATTTTTTGGGGTTTTGATATTTCCTTTCGGTCGTGTCTCTGCGTTCTCCGCGGGCTCTGCGGTGAAACGAATATAAAAATGTAGGATCGACCGGCTGGACGCCCGTTCCTTTTAATTTTTCGTAAAGTATTTTGTTCTAAGATCTGGAAAATGTGGGATCATCTTTTCAAAATGTTCATCTTGATGGAGTAATAAACTTTTGCTATCAATCGCCATGGCGGCGATTATCAGATCCGTTGTTGGAATGGTTAAACCCCTTCTTCTAAGTGTAAACCCAAGTTCATAGGCTTGCTCCCAAACAGATGAGCTTACAGGTAAAACCTCAAGGCTTTCCAATTTAATTCTCAAGCCATTTCGCTCCTCGATTGACCTGCATCCCTGGAGGAGCTCCAATATGATGACGGGAGAGATGACAGCCAACCCATTAATAATTGATTGCCTTAAGAATTCTTTTAGCCGCTGATCCCCGGCCTTCTTAAAACTGACAATCCAGGCCGAGGTATCGACCAGGATCTTTTCAGGAGCCAATTCGCATCCTTTCTAATTCTCCAAGGGTCAGAGCAAACTCTTCATAGTTGCCAATCAGATTGCTCAACTCCTCCCGGCGTTTCGCCCGCAGGAATTCCTTCATGGCAGTCTCTATAGCCTTTTTCTTAGTGGCAGCCCCCGTTGTTTTTACAACCTTTTTTATAAGATCTGCATCGATATCCAGCGTTGTTCGCATACTTTAACCTCCAATTTGTATATATCAATCATAATTTATAAGGCATAAAAAATCAAGTTTTATTATGACTATTAAGATATTCACTTGTCCCCTAAGATATGCGGAAAAGGGAAAACGGCCCAGCGATTGATGGAGGAAGTCTTTTATGGAGGGGAACTCCTACTCTGAAGCACTCCGGAAGTATTTAATGTCAAGGAGGTGGCTGTGATCATGTTCATCAGCCCCTGGCAACGTCAAGGCAGATTCGGAAAGGATGCGGCTTTAGGAGGGAATCAAGTCAGCCAGCGTTTTCTGCGCTTGTAGTGCTTCACTTTTCTATAGCTCTTCTTTCCTATCTCAGTCAGGCCCAAGTAAAATTCCCTCACGTCCTCGTTATCGCGAAGGGTATCAGCATCTCCGTCCAAAACTAAGCGACCGTTCTCCATGATGTAGCCGTATCGGGCAACCTGGAGGGCCATAGCCGCGTTCTGCTCCGCCAGGAGGATGGCCATCTTTTCTTCCCGATTTAGGCGGACGACGATGTCAAAAATCTCCTGGACCAGTAAAGGAGCGAGGCCCATGGAGGGTTCGTCTAAAAGCATCAGCTTGGGACGAGCCATCAGGGCTCTGCCGATGACCACCATCTGCTGCTCCCCTCCAGATATATATCCTGTTTTCACGTTGCGACGCTCGGCCAGCCTGGGGAAATAGCTATAAACCAGACCCAAATCCTTTTTGACTAAATGGGTGTCCCTCCTACTATAGGCACCGGTAAGGAGATCATCCTCTACGGTCAGGTGCTCGAATTTGCGCCTCCCTTCCATTACCTGGACGATGCCTCTGCGCACCACCTCCGCAGCATCCTTACGGTCAATTCGATTCCCCATGAATTCGATGACCCCCTTGGTGACTTCACCCCGCTCTGCCCGCAAAAGATTGGAGATGGCTTTGAGGGTCGTGCTCTTGCCGGCCCCATTGGCCCCGAGGAGGGCTACCAGGCCCCCCTCAGGCACCTCCAGGGAGACCCCTTTCAGGACCAGGATGACATGCTCGTAGACAACCTCAATATTATTGACCCTAAGCAAAGGATTCTGATTCATACAGCATGCTCACTCTATCTTGACGTCCTACTTTAAAGCTTCACTCGTCCTCGGCGTTATCCCCTTCTCTTTGGCATATTTAGCCGCTGACTTCTCGACCTCTTCACGGACAAATTCCCTCATGGGAGCCACCCAGGCACCAACCGGAACCCATTTCTGGCCATCCCACTGTTGGAACCGGACCCAGCCACCGCCCTCATGGTCTTTCCAGGAGGTCTTTATGGGCGGCATTATTCCTTCCGCCCCTATCTCTTTTATCCTTTCTTCGGTGATATTGAGATTCTCCAGGGCCCATTGCATCTCTTCACCGGTAACGGGACGAACCCCAAACTTCTTGTGCGCCGTACGAATGGCCTCATCCATGACGATTCCAGTAACGACTCCCCGATTGTAGAATACGGTGCCCACCCGGGTTATGGATAGGTTGCCTTTTCCAGCTCCATAGACCTTCTCGATAATCTCCTGGATAACGGGAAAATCCTGGCCAACTCCGTTGAAGTTGGCTGAATAATAACCCTTAGCGGCGGGACCCGCGGGCATGACGTCCTCCTCCGATCCGCACCACCAGACCCCCACGATACGGTCTCTCGGGAAGCCGAGCCGGGCCGCTTCTCTGAGAGGCACGGTGGGGGAAACGCCCCAGTTGCGGTTGATGACCCAGTCAGCTTTGTATCGCCGGACAATGTCCATCCACTGGGCTTTCTGGTCTATCCCGGGCCAGGGAACCGGGAAATGTCGCACCTCAAATCCGTACATCTCGGACATTTTCTCTAAGAGGGGTTTTGTCTCCTGCCCGTAAGGGATATCAATATGGAGGTTGGCTATTTTTAATCCCTTGAGCTTGTCCATTCCTCCTATCTGCTGGGCGATGAACTTTATTTTAGCCGTGTTTTGCGACCAGTAGTTGGCAGGAAAAGTAAAGGCCCAGGGAAAAACCGTACCGTCAGAGGCATCGGCGCGGCCATACCCCATAAAAACCAGAGGGATCTTATCTCGGACAGACCGGTCCAGGAGGGCGTAGGTAATCCCCGTGGAAAAGGGGTGGATATAGGCAGGCTTCTTGGGTTTAACACGTTCATAACATTCCACTCCCCTCGCTGTGTCGTAGGCCGTCTCACACTCTTCATATTTGTACTTGATCCCGTTGACCCCTCCTTTCATATTTATTAGTTCCATGTAATCTTCCCATCCACTGCCAGTCCCGCTACCGCCGGGGGCGAATGGACCCGTTCGATAAATCAGGCAGGGAACATATTGCTCCTGGGCTTGCCCCAGGTTTGGCGGGAACGTAAACCCGAACACCAAAATCAGCAATAAGAAGGCCACCCCAGCATTCTTACAGCGTCCCATGGTAAATTCCTCCTTTCTGAGTCTTTGCCTTTCTTTTAAGATAACTTCTCATCGATCGACTTCGCGCCTAAAATTCTCACCCCCCTCCACGGCTACGATCTTTCTTTCGGCCCTTAATAAGGAAAAGGCCAGAGCCGAAGTTTATCCTTCCCTGTCCGCCACAGGCGGGCCAGACCATAAGGTTCCACGATGAGGAAAAAAATAATCAGTCCGCCGAAAAAGATCAGTTCAAGGCAGGCCAGAAGGTCAGTTTTGAGCGCTGTTCCAAAAGCGTGGGCAAACTGGTTGATAAAGATGGGCAACAGGGTAATGAAACCCCCGCCAAAGAAAGAGCCGAGGACACTCCCCATACCCCCTATGATGATCATTCCCAGAAGATGGAAGGAGACCATAATGTTAACTGCCTCGATATTGGCCGCC
>Ga0194127_10001345_pt1:0-10000 | contig 36223 bp, 19 predicted proteins | sample TA2KigC100mmetaG_FD_148624 | JGI IMG/M metagenome (GOLD analysis project Ga0194127, IMG submission 148624) | Freshwater microbial communities from Lake Tanganyika, Tanzania - TA2015036 Kigoma Deep Cast 100m | ecosystem: Environmental > Aquatic > Freshwater > Lake | place: Tanzania: Lake...
CCCCCAGCCGATCAGTAGAGATCGAGCGCGTGGAGGATCTCCTTCACGAGCACGTTCTCGGGGTGGTCCTGGTTCAGGCGCTTGAGCTCGGCGAGCGCGGGCTTGGCGGCTGCGCTGGTCGGGCCGGATTTCAGGAGCGAGCAGCGCAGGCGCTCGGCCGCGAGGTCGATCTCGCTCGGGATCGCGCGCTCGCCGCCGCGGAGGATGCGCTCGCAGTCCTCGTAGCGGTAGCTGTTTCGCAGCAGCTCGGCTTCGAGGAAGTACGACTCGGGGAACTTCGGGTACTTCTCGATCACGGCGGCGGTCTCCCGCTCTGCGCGCTTCCGGTCGCCAGTGCCCGCATCCTCGGTGGCGCCGTAGAACGACGCGAGGCCGGCGGCGTCGATCGTTCCCGCCTCGAGCTGCGGCAGGACGCGATAGATGTAGGTTGCGGCCTGCGTGTTGCGGCCGTCGATCTGGAGCGCCTCCGCGAGCTCCTGCTTCGCCTTCTTCGCATCGCCGCGGAACAGATCGATCACGCCCATGTTCCCGAGCAGGTAGGAGCGCGTGCGAAGGCCGCGAAACTCTCGCGCGGAGGCCTTGGCGTCGAGCAGCTTCGCGAAGCCCGCGTGCGCGTCGTCGAAGCGGCCCAGGCGGATCAGCGTGTGGGCGCGCTGCGCCGAGGCGATGAAGGCATCGGGAAGGTTCACCAGCGACGCGTCGAAGTCCGCGAGCGCCTCGTCGAAGCGGCCGAGCGCGTAGTAGACGAGCCCCCGGTCGAGCCGGTAGGAGGGGCTGCGCTCGAGCGAGGTGGAGAGCACGTCCAGCGACGCGAGCGCCTGCTCGAACTCGCCGCTCTTGTAGAAGCGCCGGCCGTCCTCCTGACACACGTTCGTGACGCAGCCCTTCTCGTTCACTCCGCTGCGCAGCTCGCCCTTCGCGGCCATCTCCCGACAGCGCGCGACGCAGCCGGGCTCGGCCGCTCCCGCCTGGAGCGCGGGAAACGCGAGTGCGAGTGCGAGTGCGAGTGCGGGAAGGAGGAGTCGAGTCACCGCCTGGCCGGCCGATCGAAGGGGTTGCGCCTCTCGATCGTCGCGTCGCGCTCCGGACCGACGCCGAGCAGATCCACGGGAACGCCGAGGGCGTCCTCGATCCATCGGACATAGTCGCGCGCCGCTTGAGGCAGGTCGTCGAGGCTGCGCGCGGACTCGATCGGCTCGCTCCAGCCGCGGAAGCTGCGGTAGATCGGCTCGCAGCGGCCGAGCGTGGTGATGCTCGCGGGGAACTCGCGGATCTCCTTGCCGGCCACGCGGTAGCCGACACAGGCGTGGATCTCCGGGAGTCCGGTCAGGATGTCGAGCTTCAGCAGCGCGATGCCCGTGATTCCGTTCACGCGCACGGCGTGCCGGAGCACGACCAGATCGAGCCAGCCGCAGCGTCGCTTGCGGCCCGTAGTGGCCCCGACCTCGCGGCCGACGGATCCCATGTGCTGCCCCGCGGCGCCGGTGTCCTCGGTCGGAAACGGCCCGCCACCGACGCGGGTGGTGTAGGCCTTGCTGATCCCGAGCACGGAGTCGATTCGCGTGGGACCGACTCCCGCGCCGGCGCAGGCGCCGCCGGCGAGCGTGGTCGACGACGTGACGAACGGGTACGTGCCGTGGTCTACATCGAGCAGTGTCCCCTGGGCTCCCTCGAGCAGGACCGAGCGCCCCTCGCGGAGCGCGCCGTCGAGCGTGACGCCAACGTCGTCGACGTAGGGTGCGAGCTTCTCGCCCCAGCGGACCGCGCGTTCCCAGACCTCGTCGAGGGGCTGCGCGGGCCAGCCGTAGAGCTTCTCGAGCAGGAAGCTGCGCTCGTAGTGCGCAAGCTCCAGGCGTTCGCGCAGTGTGTCGGGCTCGAGAAGATCGGAGATGCGCACGCCCGTGCGCGCGACCCGGCTCTCGTAGGCCGGGCCGATGCCGCGGCCGGTCGTGCCGATCGTGATCGTCTGGCGAGCTTCTTCGCGCGCGCGGTCGAGCGCTGAATGCACCGGAAGGATCACGTGCGCGCGATCCGAGATGCGGAAGCGCTCGCGCCCGACGGACACTCCCTTCGCCTGCAGCATCGCGATCTCGCCGAGGAGCACGTCGGCGTCTACGACGACGCCCGGCCCGATCAGATTCAGGGTCGAGGGTTGCAGGATTCCGGACGGGATCAGGTGCAAGATGGTCGTCTCGCCGTCGACGACGAGCGTGTGCCCGGCATTCGGACCGCCCTGGAACCGCACGACGAGGTCGGCGCGGCAGGCGAGCTGGTCCACGACCTTGCCCTTCCCTTCGTCACCCCACTGCGCGCCGACGCATACGACGTTCGGCATGGCCTAGACGACTCGCGCGCCGAGATCGAGCAGCAGCGCCGTCTCGATTCCCGGGAGAGCCCGAACGTCCGCGACGACCTTGCCCGACGGCGTCGGCTCGATCGAGAGCAGCTGCAGCGCCTCCGAGGTGGACGGGTGCAGGCCGAGCTGCATGCGCTTGATGTTGATCCCGGCATCGCCGAGCAGCGTTCCGACGTGACCGACCACGCCCGGGCGGTCCTGATTGCGGATCAGGAACGTCGGACCCTCGGGAATGGCTTCGAAGCGGAAGTCGTCGACGCGCACGATTCGCGGCTGGGTCCGGCCGAAGATCGTGCCCGCGATCAGATGCTCGACTCCGGCTCGCTCGCGAACCCGCACCGTCACCAGGCTGACGAAGTCCTCCGGCTCGGTGGACTTCGTCTCGATCACGCGGATCCCCTGCTTCTGGGCGATCACGGGCGCATTCACGTAGTTCACCTCGTCGCCGAACCACGGCGCGAGGACGCCGCGCAGAACGGCGATCGAGATCGGCTGGACGTTCAGACCGGCGATCTCGCCGGAATACTCGACCTCGATCTCGGCGACCCCGCCGGTCGCGACCTGGCCCTGGAAGAGCCCCAGCTTCTCGCCGAGCACGATGAAGGGGCGGAGCACCTCGAGGTCCTCGGCGGATACCGACGGCAGGTTCACCGCGTTCCGGACCACGCCGCGTTGCAGGTAGTCGCGCACCTGCTCCGCAACGGCGATTGCGACGTTGAGCTGCGCCGTTTCCGTGGCGGCGCCGAGGTGCGGCGTGAAGATCACCTCCTCGCACTGCAGCAGCGGGTGGTCCTTCGGCGGCGGCTCGACCTCGAACACGTCGAGAGCCGCACCCGCGCATTTTCCGCTCTCGATCGCCTCGAGAAGCGCCCGCTCGTCGACGATCCCTCCGCGCGCGGCGTTGATGATCAGGACGCCCTGCTTCGCCTTCGCGAACGCGTCCCGTCCGATCAGTCCGCGCGTGCTCTCGGTGAGTGGTACGTGGACCGTGATGACGTCGGACCGTGCGATCAGCTCGTCGAGCGGTACGAGATCCACGCCCAGACGCTCCGCGCGCTCCTCGGAGACGAGCGGGTCGAACGCGATCACGCGCATGCGCAGCCCTCGCGCGCGGTCGGCGACGATCGATCCGATGTTGCCGAGCCCGATCACGCCGAGAACCTGGTCGAAGAGCTCCTTCCCGTTGAAGCGGGTCTTCTCCCACTTGCCCGAGCGCATGCTCGCCGTGGCCTGGGGAATCTTTCGCGCAAGCGACGTCATCAGCGCGATCGCGTGCTCCGCGGTCGTGATGGTGTTCCCCTCGGGAGTGTTCATCACGATGATCCCTCGCGCCGTCGCCGCGGAGAGGTCGACGTTGTCGACCCCGATTCCCGCTCGACCGATCACGCGGAGCTTCTTGCCGGCCTCGATCACGTCGGCCGACGCCTTGGTGCCACTGCGGATGATCAGCCCGTCGTAATCGGGCAGGATCCGCTTCAGCTCGTCGGCAGAGAGCCCGGGCTTGTGGTCGAACTCGATTCCCTCGGCCGACGCGAGAACCGCGAGTCCCTCGTCCGAAAGCTTGTCGCTGATCAGTACCCGTGTCACCGCACTCACACCTTTCTCAGGCTGCTCGACTGAATTGGTTCGATCGTCGCGCACCGCGAGCCGCAGCTCGGGACTCCAGGAGCACACGAAGGCCGAGGGGGCGCCGGCGCGCGAATCGCCGCGACTTTATCGCCTCGAGCCGGGCCGGTCAACGCGGTCGCCCCCGGGACCCGGAATGGTTTTGCCAGCGGTTTCAGCAGGTTAGCCCCTGTGCTACGTTCGGCCGCGATGCAGGAATTGGCCGTCTCCACGATCTCGCCACCGGACGCGACGGTTCGGATTCCTGGCTCGAAGAGCCTGACGAATCGGGCGCTGGTCTGCTCGGCGCTGGCGGCCGGTACGAGTCGCCTCCTCGGGTGGCTCGAGAGCGACGACACCGCGGCCATGATCGACGGCCTCGGGCGACTGGGCGTGACCGTCGAGCGGGAGGGGGCGGATCTGCTCGTGAACGGCACGGGAGGCGAGTTCGCGATCCCGCTGCACCCGATCGACTGCCGGGCCTCCGGGACGACGATGCGATTCCTCGCCGCCTGCGCGGCGCTCGTGCGCGGCCGGGTCGTACTCGATGGAGTCGCGCGAATGCGGGAGCGGCCGATCCAGGATCTGGCGGACGCGCTCACGTCGCTCGGGGTCTCGGCCCGAACAGTGGCGGGCTGCCCACCCGTCACGATCCAAGGCGGGCGATTGCGGGGCGGCCGCGTGGTCGTGGATGCGAGCAAGTCGAGTCAGTTCCTGTCGGCACTTCTCATGGTGGCTCCGCTGGCGGAGGGCGAAGTCGAGATCGTCTCCGGGCAGATCACCTCGCGCCCCTACGTCGACCTGACGCTCTCGGTGATGAACGCCTTCGGAATCTCGGTGGAACTGCTCGGGAACGACAGCTTCCGGATACCGGGCGGTCAGCGTTATCGCACCCGGAGCTACGTGATCGAGCCGGATGCGACCGCTGCCACGTACTTCTTCGCTGCTGCGGCGATCACCGAGGGGAGAATCCGCGTAGAGGGCCTCTCCCCCGCGTCGGCGCAGTCAGACGTTCGCTTCGTGGAAGTGCTGGAACGCATGGGCTGCTCCGTCGAACGGGGACCGAACTGGATGGCGGTGCGGGGTCCGAGGTATCTGCACGGCATCGACGTCGACCTGAATGCCCTGCCCGACAGCGCGCTCACGCTCGCGGTGGTCGCTCTCTTTGCGCGTGGCCGCACATCCATCCGGAACGTGCCGAATCTGCGCCTGAAGGAAACCGATCGCATGGCGGCGCTCGAGACGGAGCTGCGGAAGCTCGGTGCGCAGGTCGAGACGACCCAGACCGATCTCTTGATCGATCCACCTGCACGAGTCACACCGTGCCGGATCGCGACCTACGACGACCATCGGATGGCGATGAGCTTCGCCGTCGCCGGGCTCGTCGTCGACGGGATCGTGATCCAGGACCCGGACTGCGTGCGCAAGACGTTCCCGGGCTTCTTCGACGAGCTCCGACGCCTCTCGGCGTGAGTGCGACCTCACCGACGATTTCGGTCTATTGCGCGGCAGGACTCGCAGGTGCGTTGTCCTTGACCTGATACGGGCCGACGTCGACGACCTCGAGCGTGCGGTCGCCAGCGACGAACACGTACCGGCCCCGGCGCGCGATCGCCTGCGACCCTCGAACTTGGACCGCGTCGGAGATGCTCCGGCCGGAGGGATCCGCGATCTGCAGGCCTCGATCGCCGAGTAGATAGGTGCGCTCGCCGTCCGCCGCGAGATCGACGACGCGGCCGACTTCGTCGGCAGCGAGACGCCCGACCATCTGAGGTCGGGCAGGGTTCGCAAGCGAGAGTTCGACAGCTTCGTCCTTGCCGAAGACCATCAGCGAATTTCCCGCGATGCGCGAGCCCTTGGCGGTGAATCCGTCCGAGAGCACGACCGGCGAGCCGGACAGATGACGGAGCAGGTGCTTGGGAGACGTGACCTCTACGCGAGTGGGCTGAACGAGATAGATGTACGGCTTGTGGACATCAACGCCGACGTACACCCCCTCGAGAAGTCGATGCGCGACCCTGCGCTCGCTCGAGGTCCGAATCGCGAAGACGCCCTTGTTCCCGGCGATCAGAACTGTGTCGTCGAATGCGTCGACGGCGAAAATGGCGCCAACCTCGGGAACCTCCCACTTTCCGAGTGATACCGGCTTCTCAGCAGTCCGCTTGACGAGTTCGGCGCCGTCCGGCCCGTAGATGAGGACGTGCTCGTCATCGATGAGCTTGATCCCGTTCCAGCTCGAGAGGTCGTCGTCTCGTCGATACCGGTCGATCACTCGTGGGTCGAGCGGCGAGGAGACGTCGACCATGTCGAACCCGCCGCGAGAGAAGAGCACTGCGATTCGGTCTCCACGCATGTCGATGGCGCGAACGTCCTCCAGGTAGTCGAGGCGCTGGATGCGCGCCTCGGTGCTTGCCCAGGTCGACACGGGCACGAAGAACTGCTTCCAGAACGGATAGCGGGAGTTGCCGAAGACGGTCTTGTCTCGACCGTGGGTGCCCTTGAGCAGGTGCTCTGCGGGAGCCTCGAAGGTCCGATCCCAGACCGGCTGGTTTGGCGCAGCGTTGTTGTACAAGCGCACCCGGCAACGCGCCAGGATCGTCGAGCCTCCGAACGTGCCAGAGGCCTGAGCCTCGTCGTAGTCGAGCCGGATCCAGCCCTGCATGTCCGGTGAAGGCTCGCTTCCAGTCGGTATGAACGTGACCTCGATCCCGTGCTCGCGATACTCGCGCGCGACGACGGAGACGAACCCCCGCTGGACTCGCTGCGGCTGAGCCGCGTTGGGCGCCACCTCGACGCGGATGCCGAGGTGCTTGACGGTGGTTTCGTTCTTGAACGCGATGAGATCCAAGCTCCGCTGGGCGTCGGCGGCGAAGTCGCTCTCGGGGAACTCCCGGAGGAACTCCCGCATCGCGGCGATGTCGGGCACACCAGCCGTCATCTCGACGTAGGCAAGATCCCCCTTCACTCGTCGCGCGAGCTGACCGTCCGGATAGGCGGCCAGAAAGCTGCGGTACTCGGCGGCCGTGTTCGCTGAACGGGCGCGCTCGAAGTAGAGCGGCTCCATCGCGGCCGAGAGCTCCGCCGCCAACGGAGTGGCCGGGTAGGTCTGCAGGAACCGCTCGTGACCTTCGATCGTCTTGTGGGCCATCACGCGAAGGAAGGCGATTCGCTCTTCGGCCGCCTTCGCATGACCCGATTCGGGGTTGTCGCGGAGAAATCGGGTGTAGGCAGCGACCGTGTTCTCGCGGCTAGTGCCTTCCCACGACGTGTCCGCGCAGCCCATCGTCGCAATAGCGACGAGCGCCAGCGCGCCGAGAACGCGAACCAAACCACCGGCTGAGCTGAGCACACCGACCTCCCAACCCGGCTCGTGGGCCGGGTTCCTCCCGGGAGTGTTCGGAGTCGCTCGGGAGCGACTTGAGGGATCAGCGCACCATCCAGCGCCACCAGGATCGTCGTCCTGCTATTCCCGGCAGGTGTCCGCTCAAGTGTCGACTCTTCCTGCCGATGATGAACTCGATCGCCGAGGTGCGAGGGGGGGCGGAGATGGAGATCGGGGCGTCGGTTCTGGTGCTGGGCACGGTGATTCTGCTGACAGGGAGCGCTTGGGTGGCATTGCGCCCTGCGAAGCGGTCGATTCGAGCGATGCTCGACGACTCCCGCCCGTGTGCCACACGCTCGCGATCCTGAGCGTGTGGACGCCTCTAGCGGACAGGAGATATGCAAAGACCCCGTTGGTCTTTCGACCAACGGGGTCTCGCATTTGGAACCCACCGTCGCGCTACTCTCCCACCGGGTAAGCCCGGCAGTACCATCGCCGAAGCGAGGCTTAACTTCCGAGTTCGGGATGGGATCGGGTGTGGCCCCCGCTCTATAGACGGCGGGAAAACTTGCTGCCCTGAGGGCCGACTCTCGTCGACCCTCAGGGCAAATGATCGTTTGATGTTCCGCGCCAGCCGAAGCTGTGCACGAGCGAATTTCGACGGTTCAGGTCAAGCCTCACGACCGATTAGTACCGGTTAGCTCCGCGCGTTACTGCGCTTCCACACCCGGCCTATCAACCTCCTGGTCTCGAAGGGGTCTTTAGCGGACCGAAGTCCGAGGGAGATCTCGTCTCGAGGTGGGCTTCCCGCTTAGATGCCTTCAGCGGTTATCCCGTCCACAGATGGCTACCCGGCTGTGCCGCTGGCGCGACAACCGGTACACCAGAGCTGCGTCCATCCCGGTCCTCTCGTACTAGGGACAGCTCCTCTCAAATCTCCTGCGCCCACGACAGATAGGGACCGAACTGTCTCACGACGTTCTAAACCCAGCTCGCGTGCCACTTTAATCGGCGAACAGCCGAACCCTTGGGAGCTGCTTCACCCCCAGGATGTGACGAGCCGACATCGAGGTGCCAAACGGCGCCGTCGCTGTGAACGCTTGGGCGCCATAAGCCTGTTATCCCCGGCGTACCTTTTATCCGTTGAGCGATGGCCCTTCCATACGGTGCCACCGGATCACTAAGACCGACTTTCGTCCCTGCTCGACTTGTAGGTCTCACAGTCAAGCCCACTTATGCCTTTGCGCTCTTCGGCTGGTTTCCAATCAGCCTGAGTGGACCTTTGTGCGCCTCCGTTACTCTTTAGGAGGCGACCGCCCCAGTCAAACTACCCACCACACACTGTCCCGGGCCCGGATTACGGGTCTCGGTTAGGACGTCAGGCACACAAGGCTGGTATTTCAAGGTTGGCTCCACCGAGACTAGCGTCCCAGCTTCAAAGCCTCCCAGCTATCCTACACATGCAAGACCGACGGCCAGTGTGAAGTTGTAGTGAAGGTGCACGGGGTCTTTCCGTCTAGTCGCGGGTAGACGGCATCTTCACCGTCATTTCAATTTCGCTGAGTCCCTGGTTGAGACAGCGGGGAAGTCGTTACGCCATTCGTGCAGGTCGGAACTTACCCGACAAGGAATTTCGCTACCTTAGGACCGTTATAGTTACGGCCGCCGTTTACCGGGGCTTCGGTTCATCGCTTCGCCTCCGAAGAGGCTGACGAGTTCCCTTAACCTTCCGGCACCGGGCAGGCGTCACACCCTATACATCCTCTTACGAGTTAGCAGAGTGCTGTGTTTTTAGTAAACAGTCGCTACCCCCTGATCACTGCGACCCCGGAAAGCTCGAGGAGTGAATCCTCTCACCAACCGAGGCACACCTTCTCCCGAAGTTACGGTGTCAATTTGCCGAGTTCCTTAACCAGAGTTCTCTCAAGCGCCTTGGGATGCTCTCCCCACCTACCTGAGTCGGTTTGCGGTACGGTCACCAGCGCAACTCCCTACGAGGCTTTTCTCGGAAGCATGGGATTGCTGACTTTCGGACAAAATGCCGTCGTCTCGTATCTCGGCGTTGAATGGGTTCGTGGATTTTCCTGCGAACCCCGCCTACATACTTTCCCCGCCTAATCCAACAGGCGGTACAGCTACCCTTCTCCGTCCCCCCTTCGGTCGAACGCTACGCTAGCGGCACGGGAATTATTAACCCGTTTCCCATCACCTACGCCTTTCGGCCTCGGCTTAGGGGCCGGCTGACCCTGGGAAGATTAGCTTTACCCAGGAAACCTTAGGTTTACGGCGAGCGAGTTTCTCACTCGCTTTATCGCTACTCATGTCCGCATATTCACTTCCAGAACCTCCAGCCGTCCTCACGGTCGACCTTCATTGGCTACTGGAACGCTCCCCTACCAGACACATCATCCGAAGATGATGTGAATCCGCGGCTTCGGTGGCGTGCTTAGCCCCGTTACATTTTCGGCGCGAGACTACTCGACCAGTAAGCTATTACGCACTTTTTGAAGGATGGCTGCTTCTAAGCCAACCTCCTGGCTGTCTAAACGGTCTCACATCCTTTCCCACTCAGCACACACTTGGGGACCTTAGCCGACGGTCTGGGTTCTTTCCCTCTCGACTATGGAGGTTATCCCCCATACGTCTGACTGCTGCACTGCTCTCACCGGCATTCGGAGTTTGGTTGGGTTCGGTAATCTGGTAGGACCCCTAGCCCA
>Ga0194127_10001345_pt1:12500-36223 | contig 36223 bp, 19 predicted proteins | sample TA2KigC100mmetaG_FD_148624 | JGI IMG/M metagenome (GOLD analysis project Ga0194127, IMG submission 148624) | Freshwater microbial communities from Lake Tanganyika, Tanzania - TA2015036 Kigoma Deep Cast 100m | ecosystem: Environmental > Aquatic > Freshwater > Lake | place: Tanzania...
CTACACGCGCTTTACGCCCAGTAATTCCGAACAACGCTTGCACCCTCCGTATTACCGCGGCTGCTGGCACGGAGTTAGCCGGTGCTTCCTTTGGAGGTACCGTCAGACCGACCGAATATTACCCGACCGGTTTTTCTTTCCTCCTGACAGTGGTTTACGACCCGAGGGCCTTCATCCCACACGCGGCGTTGCTGGGTCAGGCTTTCGCCCATTGCCCAAAATTCCCTACTGCTGCCTCCCGTAGGAGTCTGGACCGTGTCTCAGTTCCAGTGTGGCTGGTCATCCTCTCAGACCAGCTACCCATCTTCGCCTTGGTGGGCCGTTACCCCACCAACTAGCTAATAGGACGCGGGCTCATCCTTGAGAGATAGCATTCATGAAGAGGCCATCTTTCTCCACAGGATCCGAAGACCCCGCAGCCGTATCCGGTATTAGCCCGAGTTTCCCCGGGTTATCCCAGACTCAAGGGCAGGTTACCCACGTGTTACTCACCCGTGCGCCGCTTTACTCGCCTCCGAAGAGACTTTCTCGCTCGACTTGCATGTATTAGGCACGCCGCCAGCGTTCGTTCTGAGCCAGGATCAAACTCTCCAGTTAATTGAAACTGAAGAATCATTCGTGGGCCGCTTCGCAATGCGAAGACGACCCGGCGTATTGACGAGAGTCCGAACTCATCTGGTTCTTATGCCGTTTCCGGCAGAAGAGACCAAAGGTCCGCGTACTATTCGCTTTTCAAAGACCGAGGTCTCGGGCCCGTTTCGCCCGGGATTTTCCGCTCGGGGGCCTAGCGGTTCAAGCGGGGGCGAACATTATGCCAAGTGCCTCGCACTGTCAAACGGTGAAAACACCAGCAACATCAATTAGTTACGATTCGAGGTCGCAAGGCGGGCGGGGCTCCCCCCGTCAGCGCGATCTCTGGCGCAAGTGCAATCGGGCGAATCGACGCCGTCCCGCCTGTACGAGATGGCTCCCGGGCGGTAGGTATGCCTCCGCGTCACTGGCCCGAATTTCGTCGCTCCGGACGCCGCCCTGCGCCACCAGGCGCCTTGCTTCGGATCTCGTCTTCGCGAATCCGATCGCAACCAGCGCATCCACCAAGGGCATGCCTCGGGCATCCGCGACCTGCAGCTCGACCTCCTGGACATCGCTCGGAGCTCGGTGCTCTCGAAAGACGCGTTCGAAGTGTTGCTCCGCGGATGCAGCGGCCGCTTGACCGTGAAAACGCTCCACCAGCGCGCGAGCCAGCGCAGCTTTCAGATCACGCGGATTGAGCGGCTCCGTCCCGAGCACTCCCGGGCTCCCGCCTAGATTCCATTCCGGTCGGCCGAGAAGCTCGATCCACCGCGCCAGCAGCGCGTCGGGGATCGACATGGTCTTCCCGTACATCTCCTCCGGGGCATCGCGAATCCCGATCGCGTTGCCGAGCGACTTGGACATCTTTTCCAAGCCATCCGTCCCCTCGAGCAGAGGCACCGTGAGCACGACCTGCGGCTCCTGACCGTAGGCGCGCTGGATCTCCCGCCCGAGAAGGAGATTGAAGAGCTGATCAGTGCCCCCAACCTCGACATCTGCACTCAGAGCCACCGAGTCGTAGGCTTGGACGAGCGGATAGAGGAACTCGTGAATCGCGATCGAGACGCCCTTTTGAAATCTTCGTTTGAAATCGTCTCGCTCGAGCATTCTAGCGACCGGCTGGTGTGAGGCGAGACGAATGAGTTCGGTCACGCTCATACGGTTCATCCACTCACTGTTGAATCTTATCTCGACGCGATTCACATCGAGAACACAGCTCACCTGACTCGTGTAGGTTTCAGCATTCTTGGTTACTGCATCGGAAGTCAGCGGAACGCGAGTTTTGCTGCGACCCGTCGGATCTCCGATCATTGCCGTGAAATCACCGACGAGGAAGATGATCGTGTGGCCGAGATCCTGCAGCTGACGCAGCTTGTCTAGCGGGACTGTATGCCCCAAATGAAGATCGGGCGCCGACGGATCGCATCCGTACTTTATTCGCAGCGGCTTCCCTCGACCGAGTCTTTCCGCCAACTCCTTTTCGGACACGAGATCGACGGTTCGGGTCCTGAAGACATCCATCTGTTGCTCGACAGGAAGCGTCATCGGAGAGCTCCGGGGCGCAAACACCTGACGACGATCTCGTCGGTTACGATCAGATCCATGGCAACATCCCAGGAGTCTGCCGGAAGCTCGTCGACGAGATGCTCCACGAAGCAGATTCCGATGGTCGTCGCATCGGTCCGCCTCTGCTCGAGATACCGATCATAGTGTCCCCCTCCCCGGCCCAGCCTCCGGCCGGCACGATCGAACATCAACCCGGGGACGACGAAGACGTCGATCTCCGATGCGGAGACGGGCGCCCGGTCTGGCCCTGGCTCGCGGATGCCCTCCCCAGAGAGCAGCAGGGAATCGCCGCCATTCACGAGCGCCATCATCAGCCCTGCCTCAGTACGAACCGGATAGACGCTTCGAGCGCCTCGCGCACGTGTCGTCGCGGCCGCGATGTCGACCGGAACCTCGTCGCCGATTGCCGAATAGAACGCGACCGTCCCAGCGCGAGCGAACTCTGGCAGCTCCACGAGCTGTCGGATCGCACGCTCCGCGGCACTCGCCCGATCGCAAGCGCGCATCCGGCGCGCAACTGCGCGCAGCTCCGCCTTACTCGCCGATTGCGCCGCCGACGACACGATCCACCCGAATCAGGCCGACTCGATCCGTTCGATCAGCTCCAGAATCCGCTCCCGGGGAACCGCAACCATCTGCCGGGTTCGCAGGAGCTCGCTTGCGATGTTCAGAGCCGCAAGCACCGAGGCGTCCTGGGTGTCGGGCGTGGACCCTCGAACCTCCCGAAGAACCTGATCCACGTACGCTGCGACGGCCTCGAGATGAGCAGGGTCGGCGTCGCTTCGAATTCGATACTCGCGCTCGAGGATCTTGATCGTCGTCCGCCGGCCGAATTTTTCGCGCGCCGCGTCCATCACGAGGCTCGATCGTCGCCAGAGCACCCCAGCCGGTCGAAATCGCCGACCAAGGCATCGATCCGCGCAAGCAGCTCGCCCCGAAGACGCTCGAAACCAGCGAGCTTCGCGTCGAGCTCCACGATCCTGCGGTCTCGCTCGACGAGCGCGCTACCCAGCTCGTCGACGGCGCGACGCGTCGCGCGATGTCGCTCGACCAGCCACTCGACGCGCTCGCTCAACGCAGCGATCAGATCCGTCTCTTCCGCCGCCCGCGACCGCGCGAGAGGCGCCTCGAACAAGTCCGCGACCTCGTTGATCAACCTGGAACTCCCCTGCCTTTGCGCGACGCGCAGGATGCAACCCGGGGGGGTGGGTCCATAGTTCACCGACAACTCGCGCCCGTCAAGCGCGCAGGGACGGAAAGTCTCGACTTCGTGCGGCGTTAGCGAAGCTCTCGCAGGCGATGGTCGACGGCTGTGCAGCCACCCGGCCGGATTGCTTGACACGCTTTCGCAGCTTCCGCTAGGCTAGGTTTGGTCAAATTCGCCGATAAATCGCGTACTTCCGACTGTCTCGTCCGCATCTCCATGGGCAATGGTTTGCGCGCGCGTCGGCGACTTGGCCGGACCCGATTCGCCTCCGACCCCGAGAACCAAAGCGGCGACATCCCACGGATGGATGACCGACTGATGTGCGCGCGCAAGCGCGTCGAGTGCCTGAAGGAAAGCGCGGATGTCCCATTCGAGCCTGCCCGCGCGGCAAGGCCTGTACGATCCCCGATTCGAGCACGACGCGTGTGGCGTTGGCTTCGTCTGCAACATCGACGGCCGCCCCTCGCACGGAATCATCCAGCGCGGCCTTCAGGTGCTGGTGAACCTGACGCATCGCGGCGCGACCGGTGCCGATTCCGAAACCGGCGATGGCGCCGGAATCCTGATCCAGATTCCACACGCTTTCTTGGAGCGCGAGTGCGCGGGACTCGGCCTCAGACTGCCGGAGCCAGGCGAGTACGGAGTCGGCGCTGTCTTCCTGCCCGAGGACGCAACGAACCGAGCGCGCTGCGAGCGGGCGATCGAGCAGGTCGTCGGAGAAGAGAGGCAGCATTTCCTCGGCTGGCGCGACGTACCGATCCATCCTGAACACATTGGCGAGACCGCGCGCAATCGCTTGCCCCGCATCCGCCAGTTCTTCGTGCTGCGCGGCTCCGGCGTCGACGGGCCGACCTTCGAGCGCAAGCTCTTCGTGATTCGCAAACGCGTCGAGCTCCAACTCCGCAACGAGAACCTGCGCGGCTTCCACGTCGCGAGTCTGTCCAGCCGCACGTTGGTCTACAAGGGAATGCTGCTCGCCTATCAGGTGAAGAAGTTCTACAGCGACCTGGCGGACCCCGCGATCGAGAGCGGACTCGCGTTGGTCCACCAGCGCTACAGCACGAATACCTGGCCGACGTGGGAGCTCGCTCACCCCTACCGCTACCTCGCGCACAACGGCGAGATCAACACCGTGCGGGGCAACCACAATTGGATGCGAGCTCGCGAGGCCATCATCAGGTCCGGCGTCTGGGGTGAGGACATCCACAAGATCCTGCCGATCGTGACGCCGGACCTCTCCGACTCGGCGATGCTGGACAACGCCCTCGAGTTCCTGGTGCTGTCGGGGCGCGATCTGGCGCACGCGATGATGATGCTGATCCCCGAGGCCTGGGATCGGGATCCCCTGATGCGAGACGAGAAGAAGGCCTTCTACCAGTATCACCAGTGCCTGATGGAGCCCTGGGATGGCCCGGCGTCGATCGCTTGCACCGACGGCACGAGGATCGCCGGCGTGCTCGATCGGAACGGCTTGCGCCCTTCGCGCTACTGGGTCACGAAGGACGGCTTCGTGGTTCTCTCCTCTGAGTGTGGTGTGCTTCCGATCAACCCGGAGGACGTGCTCCAGAAGGGCCGACTGCAGCCGGGTCGCATGCTGCTGATCGACACGTCGGAGGGGCGAATCATCCCCGACGACGAGGTGAAGTCGTACTACGCTCGGCGCCAGCCCTATCGCCGCTGGCTCAGCGAGAACCTGACCCGGCTCGACGACCTGCCTGCGAGGAATGACGCGGCGAAGATCGACGGAGAGGTCGATCGCCACACGCGCCAGCAGCTCTTTGGCTACGCGCTGGAGGACCTGCGGATCCTCCTCGCTCCGATGGCCGCGACCTCGACCGAGGCGCAGGGATCGATGGGCAACGACACCCCGATCGCCGCTCTCTCCGACCGCCCTCAGCTGCTCTTCAACTACTTCAAGCAGGTCTTCGCGCAGGTCACGAATCCCCCGATCGACTCGATCCGGGAGGAGAGCGTGATGTCCCTCATCAGCACGCTAGGCGCGGAGCGGAACGTGCTCGAGGAGACGCCGGAGCACGCGCGCTTGCTTCAGCTCGATCAGCCGATCCTGTCCAACGCCGACCTCGAGCGCATTCGACAGGTCGAGCATCCGTGGCTGCGCAGCGTGACGATCTCCTGTGTCTTCGACGCGAGCGGCGAGCCGGAGAATGAGCTGCGGAGCGCCTTGGAGCGGATTCGTGGCGAGGCCGCGACTGCGGTGGCCGCCGGTGCGTCGATCCTCGTGCTCTCGGATCGCGCGGCGGGCCGCGAGAACGCAGCCATCCCGAGTCTCTTGGCGACGGCCGCGGTGCACCACCACCTGATCCGCGAAGGCCTCCGGATGCGCTGTGGTCTCGTCGTCGAGACCGGAGAGGCGCGCGAGGTCGCACATTTCGCGCTCCTGATCGGCTTCGGAGCGGGAGCCGTGAATCCGTACCTGGCGTTCCAGAGCGTCCAGCAGCTGGTCGAGGAAGGCACCTTCGTGCCCGCCGATCTCACGGTCGAGAAGGCCCAGTACAACTACGTGAAGGCCGTGGGCAAGGGACTGCTCAAGATCTTCGCGAAGATGGGCATCTCGACGCTGCAGAGCTACCGCGGCGCGCAGATCTTCGAGGCCGTCGGCATCGCGCGCCCGGTCGTGCAGGAGTTCTTCACCGACACCGCGACGAGAATCGGCGGCGTCGAACTCGCGGTGATCGCGCGCGAGGCATTGCTGCGCCACGAGCGGGCGTACCCGAAGACCATCGCAGCGGAACGCGAGCTGGACGTCGGCGGGGAGTACCAGTGGCGCCAGGGTGGCGAGCTGCACCTCATGAATCCGACGGTCATCAGCAAGCTGCAACACGCCGTGCGCCGCAACGAGATCGGCCCGTATCGCGAGTACGCGCGCGCGATCAACGATCAGAACTCCGAGCGCTACACGATTCGCGGGATGCTGCGCTTCAAGCCGGATCGGCCCGCGATCCCGCTCGACCAGGTGGAGCCTGCGGTCGACATCATGAAGCGCTTCTGCACCGGGGCGATGAGCCTGGGCTCGATCAGCGCCGAGGCCCACGAGACGCTCGCCATCGCGATGAATCGGATCGGAGGAAAGTCGAACAGCGGCGAGGGAGGCGAGGATCCGCGCCGTTACCAGCGAGACGCCAACGGCGACTTCCGCCGCAGCGCGATCAAGCAGGTGGCGTCAGGGCGCTTCGGAGTGTCGAGCTGGTACCTCGTGAATGCGGACGAGCTTCAGATCAAGATCGCGCAGGGCGCAAAACCCGGTGAAGGCGGGCAGCTGCCCGGCCACAAGGTAAGCCGCGCGATCGCGACGGTGCGCAACTCCACGCCCGGGGTCGGCCTGATCTCTCCGCCGCCGCATCACGACATCTACTCGATCGAGGACCTCGCACAGCTGATCCACGACCTGAAGAACGCCAACCCGGAAGCGGACATCAGCGTGAAGCTCGTGTCGATCTCCGGTGTCGGAACGATCGCCGCGGGAGTCTCGAAGGCCCATGCGGAGTCGGTGCAGATCGCCGGCTTCGAGGGCGGAACGGGCGCGTCACCGCTCACCTCGATCAAGCACGCGGGCGTTCCGTGGGAGATCGGACTGGCCGAGACGCAGCAGGCGCTGGTGATGAACGACCTGCGGGGCCGCATTCGCGTGCACGTCGACGGGCAGCTCCGCACCGGCCGCGACGTCGTGATCGGCGCGATCCTGGGCGCGGACGAGTTCGGCTTCGGCACGATCGCGTTGGTGGCGCTCGGCTGCATCTTGATGCGCGTCTGCCATCTGAACACCTGCCCCGTCGGGGTGGCCACGCAGAACGAAGAGCTGCGCAAGCGCTTCACCGGCGACCCCGATCACGTGGTCCGATTCTTCCGCTTCGTCGCGGAGGAGACGCGCGAGATCCTCGCGCAGCTCGGGCACACGAAACTCGACGACGTGATCGGCCGCACGGACCTGGTCGAGCCCGATCCGAACGTGCACGGGTGGAAACTCCCGAACGGACTCGACTGGAGCGCGATCCTGCACCGGCCCGAACCACCGCACGACTCCGTCGCGATTCGACACGTCGGCGGCCAGGAGCACGGGCTCGAGAAGGCGCTCGACGTCGAGCTGATCCGGCTCTGCCGACCCGCGATCGAGAAGATGGAGCCGGTGGAGCTGGCCCTGCCGATCCGCAACGTGAATCGCACGGTCGGGACGATGCTCGGCTCGGCGGTGTCCCTGCGTCACGGACTCGAAGGGCTTCCGGACAACACGATCCGAATCCGATTCACCGGAAGCGCTGGACAGAGCTTCGGCGCATTCCTGCCCAAGGGAATCACGCTGCACCTCGTCGGTGACGCCAACGACTACACGGGCAAGGGTCTCTCGGGGGGCAGGATCGTGGTCCTTCCGCCCGCCGAATCGACCTTCGACGCGGCCAAGAACATCGTGATCGGAAACGTCGCGCTCTACGGCGCGACCAACGGTGAGGCGTTCTTCCGCGGAGTGGCAGGAGAGCGCTTCTGCGTGCGCAACAGCGGCGCGAACGCGGTGGTCGAAGGTGTGGGCGATCACGGCTGCGAGTACATGACCGGCGGTCGAGTGGTCGTGCTCGGATCGGTCGGGCGCAACTTCGCCGCCGGCATGAGCGGCGGCATCGCCTACGTGCTCGACCCGACGCAGCGCTTCGCCGACTTCTGCAACCCGGGAATGGTCGACCTGGAGCGCGTCGAAACCGACGACGACGAGCGCGAGCTGCGAAGCCTGGTCGAAGCGCACTTCCGCCAGACGCGGAGCGAACGCGCCGAAGAGGTGCTCGACAAGTGGGCCACGACCCTGCCGAGATTCACCAAGGTCTTCCCCAAGGAGTACAAGCGCGCGCTGCTCGGGATCGAGTTCGGGAAAGAGGAATACTGATGGGCAAGGTCACCGGGTTCTTGGAGGCGGGGCGCAAGCTGCCCGCGAAGCGCGCCGCCGATCAGCGCGTCGAGGACTACCTCGAGATCTACACCGAGCCCTCCGAGGAGCTGTTGCGGGTACAGGCCGGGCGCTGCATGGATTGTGGCGTTCCCTTCTGCAACGACGGGTGCCCGCTCGGAAACATCATTCCGGACTGGAACGACCTCGTGTACCGGGGTCGCTGGCGAGAAGCGCTCGTCCGCCTGCAGCGAACGAACAACTTTCCCGAGTTCACCGGTCGGATCTGCCCCGCGCCCTGCGAGTCCGCGTGCGTGCTCGGCATCAACGACGAGCCGGTCACGATCGAGCTCATGGAGAAGACCATCGCGGAGCGCGGCTTCGCCGAGGGCTGGGTCGTGCCCCAGCCTCCCGCGCGACGGTCCGGCAAGTGCGTCGCGGTGATCGGCTCCGGCCCCTCGGGGCTGGCCGCCGCACAACAGCTGAACCGCGCCGGACACGACGTGACGCTCTTCGAGAAGAAGGACCGCGTGGGCGGACTGCTCCGCTACGGCATCCCCGACTTCAAGCTCGAGAAGTGGACCATCGATCGCCGGGTCGAGATCCTCGTCGCGGAGGGGGTCGAGATTCGCACGGGCGTCCACGCGGGCCGCGACATCAGCGGAGAGAAGCTCCTGCGCGAGTACGACGCCGTGCTGCTCTCGGGAGGCGCCGAGGCTCCGCGAGATCTCCCCGTGCCCGGACGCGACCTCGACGGCGTGCACTTCGCGATGGATTTCCTGGAGCAGCAGAATCGACGGGTCGCGGGTGACTCCGTGCCCGACGAGACCGCGATCCTCGCCACGGGCAAGAACGTGCTCGTGCTCGGCGGAGGCGACACGGGCTCCGACTGCGTCGGCACCAGCCATCGCCAGGGCGCGAAGCACGTGTACAACTTCGAGCTCCTCGAGCGGCCCCCCGAGGTGCGGCCGGACGAGGCGCCCTGGCCGCTGCACCCGATGCCGTCCCAGATCCTGCGCACTTCGACCTCGCACGAAGAGGGTGGCTCGCGGGACTGGGGGATCTCGACGACGAGATTCTCAGGATCGAACGGGCGCGTCGAGAAGCTGCACGCAGTACGTGTCCGGTTCGGAGCGCCCGATCCTGCGACCGGTCGGCGGCCGATGGAGGCTGTGCCGGGCAGCGAGTTCGCGCTCGACGTCGATCTCGTTCTGCTCGCGCTCGGCTTCGTCGGCCCCGTCCCCGACGGGATCGTGAAGCAGCTGGGAGTCGCGCTCGATCCGCGCGGCAACATCGCGACGACCGGCTATGCCTCGAGCGTCCCCAAGGTCTACGCGGCGGGCGACATGCGCCGCGGCCAGTCGCTCGTCGTGTGGGCGATCGCGGAGGGACGCAAGGCTGCGGCGCAGATCGACCGCGACCTGCGCTCAGGCTCGCGCTAGTCCGTCGCGATCCGCTACGCCGAGAGGTTGGCGCGCAGCCTTCCCGGAAGGTTCGTGAACACGCCGTCCACGCCAAATCCCGAGAGCCGGCGCTGCGCGGCCGGATCGTCGACGGTGTAGACGTTCACGCGGAATCCGGCCGCGTGCGCTTCCTGCACGCGCTCTTCGCTCGCGAGCAGGAGGTGCAGGTGCACCGCCTCGCTGCCGACGTGCCGGGCGCGCTCGAGGATCTCGCCGGGCTGGTAGACCGAGACGAGCGTGCCCAGGCGCGAGCGCCGTTCGAGCGCGCGCAGGCGCGCGAGCACCGAATCGGAGAAGCTCGAGAACAGCGTCTGCTCCAGGATTCCGCGCCGGCGCACCTCGTCGAGCGCGATTCGCTCCAGCCCCGCATAGTCGCCAGACGTCGGGCTCTTGATCTCCAGGTTCCAGGGAATTCGCGCGCCGAAGCGATCGAGGGCCTCCTGCAGCGTCGGAGCGCGCGGCAGGTGGCCGCGAAGCTCGGAAAGCGTCAGCTCGCCCACCGGAACTCCGGCGATCTCGTCGTCGTGGTAGAGCGCCACCACCCCGTCGCGAAGCAGGTGCAGATCCGTCTCGATCATGTCGGCGCCCTGCTCCACCGCGAGCGCGAAGGCCTCCAGCGTGTTCTCGAGCTCGTCGACCGACGCGCCGCGGTGCGCGATGTTCTGCATCAGCGAATCTCCCCGATCGGACGTCCGAGCGCGCGCTCGACCGCGCGTAGCCAGCCGGCGTAGAGCTCCTCGCGCCGCTCGATCGCGAGTTCGGGCTCGAAGTAGCGATCCTCCTGCCAGTTCCTGGCGATCTGCTTGCGGCTCTCCCAGAACCCGGTCGCGAGCCCCGCCAGATACGCCGCGCCGAGCGCGGTCGTCTCGAGCACCTTCGGCCGGCGAACGGCCACGCCGGCGACGTCGGCCTGGAACTGCATCAGGAAGTCGTTCGCGGTGGCGCCGCCGTCGACCTGCAGCTGGAAAGCCTTCGTCCCCAGATCCCGCTCGAAGCAGCGCAACAGATCCGTGCTCTGATACGCGATCGCCTCGAGCGTCGCGCGGACGATGTGCGCGCGGCTCGTGCCTCGGGTCAGGCCCACGATCGTGCCGCGCGCTTCCGGATCCCAGTACGGTGCGCCCAAGCCTGTGAAGGCGGGAACCACGTACACGCCGCCGGTGTCGGCGACGGAACGCGCGATCGCCTCGCTCTCGGCGGCGCTGTGGAGCAGACCCAGCTCGTCGCGAAGCCACTGCACCGCAGCGCCCGCCACGAAGACCGAGCCCTCGAGCGCGTACTCGATCTTTCCGCCGATCCCCCAGGCGATCGTGGTCAGCAGTCCCGACTGCGAGACGCGCGGCTCCGCGCCTGTGTTCATCAGCATGAAGCAGCCGGTGCCGTACGTGTTCTTCGCGCTGCCCGTCTCGAAGCAGGCCTGACCGAAGAGCGCGGCCTGCTGATCGCCCGCCACGCCACGGATCGGCACCGAGACGCCGGAGAAGATCTCCGCCGTGGTCTCGCCGAACGAGCCGCTCGAGTCGCGTACCTCCGGCAAGACCTGCGACGGAATCTCGAGAATCTCGAGCAGCTCCGGATCCCAGCGCAGCTTCGCGATGTCGTAGAGCATCGTGCGCGAGGCGTTGCTGTAATCGGTCGCGTGCACTCGTCCGCCGGTGAGCTTCCAGACGAGCCACGAGTCGACCGTTCCGAACGCGAGCTCACCGCGCCGCGCGCGCTCGCGCGCACCGTCGACCGATTCGAGGATGAACGCGAGCTTGGTGGCCGAGAAGTACGCGTCGATCACGAGTCCTGTGCGCTCGCGCACCATCGGCTCGAGGCCGCGTCGCCTCATCTCCTCACAGAGCGGAGCGGTCTGACGCGACTGCCAGACGATCGCAGGGTGGATCGGGCGCCCGGTCGCGCGATCCCAGACGACGGTCGTCTCGCGCTGGTTCGTGATGCCCAGAGCCGAGAGATCCTCGGGCCGCACCTTCGCGCGCGTGAGCGCGCCCCGCGCAGCCCTGAGCTGCGAATCCCAGATCTCGCTTGCGTCGTGCTCGACCCAGCCGGGCTCGCGGAAGTGCTGCTTGAACTCGTGAGCCTGGCTGGCCACGACGTTCCCGGCCGCGTCGAAGACGATCGCTCGCGAGCTCGTCGTGCCCTGGTCGAGCGCGAGGACGTAAGTCGACATTCCGCACAGGTAGCGCGCTCCGGTATGATCGCGCCATGGCTCACGAGTACGACGTACTGATCCGCGGCGCCCGGCTCTACGACGGCACCGGCGCGGCGCCGCGGCTGGAGGACGTCGCCCTTCGCGCCGATCGGATCGCCCGAGTGGGATGTCTCGACGACGCGCGAGCGCCGGTCTCGATCGACGCGAGCGGCCTCGTGCTCGCGCCCGGCTTCGTCGACGTACACACCCACGACGACTTCGCGCTCGTCGTCCGGCCGGAGATGGACTTCAAGATCCTGGGCGGCGTGACCAGCGTCGTCGTCGGGAACTGCGGAATGGGCGCAGCACCGTACCCGGTCGCCACGCTCCTGGCGCGCGCCTTCCACGGCGACGCGGTGCTCCCCGAATGGGAGGGCTACACCGGCTATCTCGCGCGGCTCGAGCGCGAGCCCGCGAGCACGAATGCGGCCGTCCTGGTCGGCCACGGCACCGTGCGCGCGAGCGTGATGGGCGGAGCGAAGCGCGCGCCGAACGCGACCGAGCTCGCGGCCATGAAGCGGATCGTGAGCGAGGGAAGAGACGCCGGAGCGGTCGGGTTCTCGTCGGGCCTGGTCTACGAGCCCGGAAAGTTCGCGGACGTCGACGAGCTCTCCGGCCTGGCCGGCGAGATGGCCGGAAGCGGAGGCCTCTACGCCACGCACATGCGCAACGAGGGCACGAAGCTCCTCGACTCGGTGCGCGAGGCGATCGAGATCGGCCGGAGAGCCGGCGTGCCCGTGCAGATCTCACACCACAAGGCCGCGGGGCGGGAAGCCTGGGGGCTGGTGCGCGAATCGCTGCGGCTGATCGAGGCCGCGCAGGCCGAGGGGCTCGACGTGCACGCCGACCAGTACCCCTACACCGCCGGCAGCACGATCCTCGCCGCGATCGTGCAGAACGGCGCCTTCGAGTCGGGGCCGAACGCGCTAGGGTCGATCGAGCCGGAGGACGTCGTGATCGCCTCCGCTGCGAAACGGCCGGACTTCGAGGGCCGATCGATCGCCGCGCTGGCGCAGGATCTGGGGCTGTCCGCGCGGGAGACCGCACTTCGCGTGCTCGAGCTCTCGCCTGGCGCAACAGCGGTGATGCACTCGATGAACGAAGACGACGTGCGAACCGTCATGCGCCACCCGAGCACGATGATCGGCTCGGACGGCATCCCGTCGCTTCCGGGCAAGCCCCACCCGCGCCTCTGGGGGACCTTCGCGCGCGTGCTCGGGCGTTACGCGCGCGACCTGGGCTTGCTTCCACTCGAAGAGGCCGTCCATCGCATGACCGCATTTCCCGCTCGGAAGTTCGGCCTGCGAGACCGAGGCGTGATCCGCGAGAACGCGTTCGCCGATCTGGTCCTCTTCGACGCCGCGCGCGTCCTCGACGTGGGGACCTACGAGGACCCGAACCACCCACCCGTGGGAATCCACCACGTCTTCGTGAACGGCGTCCGCGTGGTGCGCGACGGTGCGCACACGGGCGCCCGCCCCGGCCGGCCGCTGCGCCGTCAGTCGGCGGCGGCGGGAGCGAAGAGCGCCTCGACGAACTGACCGGCATCGAAGTCGGCCAGGTCCTCGATCGACTCGCCGAGCCCGACGTAGCGCACCGGCAGGCCGACCTCCTGTGCGATTCCGAGCACGACACCTCCGCGCGCGGTGCCGTCGAGCTTCGACAGGACGATGCCCGAGACCGCGACCGCCTTCTTGAACTCCTGCGCCTGGCGGATCGCGTTCTGCCCGGTGTTCGCATCGAGCACGAGCAGAACCTCGTGAGGGGCGTCGCCGATCTCCTTGCGCATCACGCGCTGGATCTTCGCCAGCTCGTCCATCAGCCCCTGATCGGTCTGAAGGCGACCCGCGGTATCGACGATGACGACGTCGAAATCGCGCGCGCGCGCCGCTCTCAGCGCGTCGAACGCCACCGACGCGGGATCGCCCCCGGGCGCGCCCTTCACGATCTCGACGCCCGCTCGCTCTGCCCAGACCGAGAGCTGCTCGATCGCCGCGGCGCGGTACGTGTCGCCGGCCGCGACGATCACGCGCTTGCCCGCGCGCGAGTAGCGCAGAGCGAGCTTGCCGATCGAAGTCGTCTTGCCCGAGCCGTTCACCCCGACGACGAGGATCACGTGCGGCGTCTCCGACGGCTCGACCACGGCGCTCGGCAGCGCTTCGAGCAGCGCCCGCGCCTTCGAAGCGAGCAGCGGGCGCACGTCGTCGGGCGAGCGAAGGCCGCGGACGGCCGCAAGCAGCTCCTCCGCGGTGCGCACGCCGAGGTCCGCTCCGTACAGGATCGCCTCGACCTCCGAGAGCGTCTGCTCGTCGAGGCTCGCGCGCCCGCGCAACAAGCTCTCGAGCCGACCCGTGATGGCCCCGCGTGTGCGTCGCAGACCGGCGCGCCAGTCCGTCGCCGCTCGAGCGACGGGCTCCGGCTGCGGAGCCGCCACCGGCACCGCCCCTTCCGGCGGAGCGAGCGCGACCGGAGCCTCGCGCGGCCGCGCGGCTTCGGGCCGCGGCGGGCGCGACCTTCGCGCGCGCGCGAACGCGATCACGAGCGCGAGCGCGGCCGCGAGAGCCGCCGCAGCGCCACCGCCGATCCACAGGATCTCGGGTGTCAGGTCCGGCACGGGCGGCAGTCTACGATACGAGGTCCACGGTGACGAGCTTCGAGAGCCCCGGCTCCTGCATGGTCACGCCGAAGAGCGCATCCGCGATCTCGATCGACTGCTTGTTGTGGGTGATCATCAGGAACTGAGAGGTCTTCGACATCTCGCGCAGCAGCGTGTTGAAGCGATTCGCGTTCGAGTCGTCGAGTGCGGCATCGACCTCGTCGAGCAGGAAGAACGGAGACGGCTTCACCGTGAAGACAGCGACGAGAAGCGACATCGCCGTGAGCGCCTTCTCGCCGCCGGAGAGCAGATTCACGTTCTGAAGCTTCTTGCCCGGCGGCTGCGCGGTGATCTCGATGCCCGCCTCGAGCACGTCGTCGGACTCGGTCAGCGACAGGTGCGCTCGGCCGCCCTCGAACATCTTGGGAAAGACGGTCTGGAAGACCGCGTCGATCGCCTCGAAGGTCTCGCGGAAGCGCTCCCGGCTGGTGCGGTTGATCCGCGCGATCGCGCCACGCAGACGCTCGATCGAGAGCTCGAGATCGGCCTTCTGTTCGCTCAGGTAGCGATTGCGCTCCGAGACGTCTTCGTACTCCTCGATCGCGCCGAGATGAACCTCGCCGAGCGCGCGCAGCGCCTGACGCACCCGCTCGAGCTCTGCCTCGCGTTCCTCGGGCGTGCCCTGCACCGTGCCGGGCTCCGGCTCCCAGCCGGAGATCTCGAGCTCGTAGCGCTCGCGAATCGTCGCGGAGAGCTGCTCGCAGCGGGAGCGCACGTCGTGCACCGAGAGCTCGCAGCTCGCTAGCCGCTCGCGCAGCGCCTCGCGATCGCGAGTCACCGCGCGAAGCTCGCTCTCGAACCGCTCCACCGCCTGGCCACTCTCCTCGTAGTTGCGACGCAGCGCCGCCTGTCGCTCGCGCAGCGCTTCCTCGCGGAGGATCTCGTCGTCGAGCTGCGCCCTGGCCTCGGCGGCCGACCGCGCCAGATCCGCGGCGCGCTCGCGCGAGCTCCGCAGCTCATCGCTGCGGCGGGACAGCCAGCTGCGGGCGTCTTCGACCGCGGCCTGCAATCGATCGCGTGCCCGGGTCTCCTGATCGCGACGGGCGCCGAGCTCCGCGAGCTCGATTCGCGCCTGCACCACCCTCTGCTCGACGCGCTCCAGATCCCGTGCCAGCTGCTGCAGCTGGACCGAGAGCTCCGCCCGGCCGGACTCGGCGCGCGCACGCTCCTGGGCGAGGTCGCCCCGTCGCGCCAGCGCACGCTCGCGGTCCTCGGCCACCTGCTCGAGCTGCGAGAGCAGCGCGTGCTTGCCGGCGCGGTGCTGCTCGAGCGACTCGAGCGCGTGCTTGCCGCGCTCGCGCATGCGCTCGAGGTCCTTCTCGACGTTCACGACGGCGAGCTCGGCCGTGTGCCTGCGATTGCGCGTGTTCTCGATCTCGCGCTCGAAGCCTTCGACGCGGCTCGTCACCGCGGCGAGGTCGGCGGAAAGCGTCGCGCAGAGCGGCTCGAGCGACGCCAGCTCGCCCTCGAGCCGGCGGATCTCGCCCGCGCGCGAGAGCGCGCCCGGAGGTGCGCCCAGTCCGCCGGTCAGGGCGCCGCTTCGGTCGAGCACCTCGCCCGCGCGCGTGACGAACAGCGCCGGCGGGCTCGCGGCGCCGAATCGCTGGATCGGAAGCGACAGGTCGTCGACCAGATAGACGTCGCGCAGCAGACGCGCGATCAGCGCGGCGCTCGCAGGCTCGGCCGTCACGAAGTCGGCGAGCGGCCGCCCCATCGGGACGAACCCCGAGCCCGAGCCCTCGGGTCCGGCGCGAAGCGGAAGCACGGTCGCGCGCCCGACGCCCTGCTCGCGCAGGTGGCGCAGCAGCTCGAGCGCCGAGTCCGCGCTCTCGACCACCAGCCCGTCCAGACGATTGGCGAGCACCGCCTCGATCGCGGTCTCGAGCCCGTCGGCCGCGCGAATCGCGGTCGTGAGCAGCCCGCGCACGCGGCCGCGCTCTCCCTCGGGCAGCCTCTCGAGCAGGCCTGCTGCGGCCTGGATCTCGCGCTTCTCGATCGCGCGGACGCTCTCGAGCTGGGCGCTCGCGTGTTGCAGTCGCTCGCGCGCCCGCTCGAGCTCCTGGACGAGCTGGCGCTGACGCTCGCGTTCGCGCTCGTGGCCGCGGAGCTGCTCGGCGAGCTGGCGGCCGAACTCGTCCTGCTCGGCCAGGCCCAGCCGCAGCCGACCCTCGAGTCCGAGCTCGTCGCTGCGCAAGCTCTCGACCGCGACCGAGGTCTCCTCGAGCCCTTCCTCGGTCTGGCGGACTCGCAGCTCGAGCTCCTCGCGGCGCTCGTCGAGCCGCTCCGCATGCGCCTGCACGGACGCCTCGTCACCCGAGAGCTCGACCAGGCGCGCGTGCAGCGCCTCGCGCCGGCCCTGGGCGCTTGCGAGCCGCTCGGCATGCTCGCGCAGCTCGAGGTCGCGGCGCGCGAGTTCCTGCGCGTCCGCGGCGAGGCGCGCATCGATCTCGGCCAGACGCGCGAGCGCCTCGTGAAGTGCGGAGGAATCGCCGGCGAGCGCGACTTCGCGCTCGCGAAGCTCCTGCTCGCGCTCGTCCGCCAGCGTCACGAGTCCGTCGCGTTCGCGCCGCTCGTACTCGATCCGGCTCTCGAGCGCCTGAATCGAGCTTCGCACCTGATAGAGCGCCTCGTTCTCTCGCGCGAGCTCGCGCTCGTGGTCGAGGTGGGCGCGCCGGGTCGTCTCGAGATCGGCGTCCGCACGGCCGGCGCGCGCGTCGAGACCCACCCCCTCGGCGCGAAGTCGATCGAGCGTGGCGCTCTGCTCCGCGAGCACGCCCGAGTCGCGAAGCCAGGTCTCGCGCGCGACGACCAGCTCGAGCGCGCGCTGCTCCGCGCGCAGCTTCTTGTAGCGATTGGCCTTCGCGGCCTGGCGATCGAGCGAAGCGATCTGGCGCCGCAGCTCGACCAGGATGTCGTTCACGCGCAGCAGGTTCTGCTCGGTCGAGCGCAGCTTGGACTCGGTCTCCTTGCGCCGCTGTCGGTACTTCCCGATCCCCGCGGCCTGCTCGAAGATCACGCGGCGATCCTCGGGCTTGCTCGAGACCAGATCCGCGATCTGCCCCTGCTCGACGATCGTGTAGCCGCGCGTCCCGACACCCGTATCGAGGAAGAAGTCCAGCACGTCGCGCAGCCGGACAGGCACCTTGTTGATCGTGTACTCGCTCTCTCCGGAGCGGTACAGCCGGCGCGAGACCTGGATCTCGGAGAACGCGCCGTACGGCTGCGGCGCGAGCCCGTCGGAGTTGTCGAGCGTGAGCGCGACCTCGCACATCCCGACGGCGGGCTTGCGCTCGGTCCCGGCGAAGATCAGGTCCTGCATGTCGCGACCGCGCAGGTGCCGGGGATTGTGCTCCCCCATCACCCAGCGCAGCGCGTCGATGACGTTGGACTTGCCGCAGCCGTTCGGGCCGACGATCGCGGAGATCCCGCGGTCGAACGCGAAGACCGTCCGGTCCCCGAAGGACTTGAAGCCCACGAGCTCTAGTGATCGGATCCGCAACCGAGCCCCGCCCTACTCAAAACCGCGCGGCCACGTCTGATCAGGGAGGATCAGGGGGGAGACAGGACCTGCGGTGGCATCGGAGGAATGCGAGTTTCGGCGAGGGTACCGGCGCGGCTCGTCGGTGGCAAGCGCCGGCGCCACCGGCGCTCAGGCGGCGGTTCGCTCCTGGACGGCGTACTGGAGCTGGTAGAGGCGCCAGTAGAGGCCTCGCTGCGCGAGCAGATCCTCGTGGCGGCCGGATTCGCGCAGCTCGCCGTGGTGGAGCACGTAGATGCGGTCGACGTCCTGGATCGTCGAGAGCCGGTGCGCGACCACGATCGAGGTCTTGCCGGACAGGAGCGAGTGGAGCGCATCCTGGACCAGCGCCTCGGTCTCCGTGTCGACGCTCGAGGTGGCCTCGTCGAGCAGCAGGATCTCCGGCTTCTGCGCCAGCGCCCGCGCGAAGGACAGCAGCTGGCGCTCGCCCACCGAGAAGTTCTGCCCGCGCTCGTGGACGGGTTGGGCGTAGCCGAGCGGGAGCCTGCGCACGAACTCCTCGAGGTGCACGGTCCGCGCGGCCGCCTCGATCTCGGTCGCGGTGATCTCGGGTCTGCCCAGGCTCACGTTGTAGGCGAGATCCCCGGTGAAGAGGAAGACGTCCTGCAGCACGAAGGCGATGTGACGGCGCAGCTCGGCACGAGGGATGTCGCGGATGTCCGTGCCGTCGATCAGGATCCGGCCGCCCTGCGGCTCGTACATCCGGGCCAGGAGCTTCAGCACCGTGGTCTTGCCGGCACCGGTATGGCCGACCAGCGCGACCCGCTCGCCCGGCGCCACCCGAAACGACAGATTCTTCAGGATCGGCTGAGCTTCGTAGGCGAAGCTCACGTTTTCGAACACGATCTCGCCTCGGATCTTGTGCGGCCGGAAGGCCGATTCGGGCTCGGATCGCTCGGCCTCGAAGTCGAGCAGCTGGAACACGCGTTCCAGGCTCGCCATCGACGACTGCATCACCGAGTACTTCGCAGACAGGTCCTGCAGCGGCCGGTAGAAGCGGCGCATCCAGTCGACGAAGAGCAGCAGGTCGCCCGGCGCCACCGAGCCGACTCCGAGCAGCTTCGCGCCGTACCAGAGGATGAATGCGGTCGTCAGATTGCCGGCCAGCGTGATCGTCGCGGAGAGGAGCGACTCGTACTGGATCGAGTAGAACCAGGCGTCGCGGTGCTCGCGGTTGATCGCCATGAACTCGTCCAGGTTGCGCTGCTCGCGCGCGAAGAGCTGCACCACACGCATTCCGGTGATGGTCTCCTGCAGGTGCGAGTTGATCCGCGCGATCTTGACCCGCACCACGCGGAACGCGTCGCGCACCTTCCAGCGGAAGACGATCGCTGCTCCCGCCATCGCCGGAACCACGATCATCGCCACGATCGCGAGCTTCCAGTTCAGCCAGAACAGCACGCCGGCGAACGCGGCCATCATGACCAGATCCGCGATCAGCGCGATCAGCCCGGCGGAGAACATCTCGGAGAGGTTCTCCACGTCGTTGCCCAGCCGCGTCACCAGCCGGCCGACCGGATAGCGGTCGAAGAAGCGCAGCGGCAGACGCTGCACGTGATCGAAGAGCGCGCCGCGGAGCTGCAGCATCGCGCGCTGGCCCATCACGGCCATCGCGATCGAGCGGGCGAAGTCGACCCCCGCGCCGACCGCCGCGACCGCCACGAAGACCAGCGCCAGCCAGGGGATCTCGCCGATTCCGGTCGGCGCCTGCGCCAGGAAGCGCAGCGACTGCAGGCCCGGGAACTGGTCGATTCCGGCCAGGTGGTTCAGCGCGCTGCCGAAGAGCGAGGCCGGAATCATCTCGAGCAGGGCGCGCAGGGGAATCAGCGCGGTGGCCGCAGCGACCAGCCTCCAATGCGGGCGCAGGTACGGCCAGAGCCGGCGCAGGAGCTGGGAGTCGAGCACCCTGCCGAGCAGCTCCTCCTCGTGGAGACCGGGGGTCAAGCCGCGGTCTCCTCGATCTCGGCCTCGAGCTGCTGCTGGCGATACGTGCGCGCGTACGCGCCGCCGCGAGCCAGCAGCTCGGCATGCGTGCCCTGCTCCGCGATCCGGCCCTCCTCGAGCACGACGATGACGTCGGCATCGCGCACGGCCGAGAGCCTGTGCGCGACGATGAAGCAGGTGCGCCCGGCACGGGCGGCGCGCAGCTCCTTCAGGATGCCCTCCTCGGTCGCCGCATCCACGCTCGAGAGCGCGTCGTCGAGGATCAGGATCGCGGGCTCGAGCGCGAGCGCGCGGGCCAGCGCGATCCGCTGCCGCTGGCCGCCCGAGAGCGTGATCCCTCGCTCGCCGACGATCGTCTCGAACCCGTCGGGGAAGTCCTCGATGTCGTCGAGCACGTGCGCGCGGCGCGCGGCTTCGCGAACGTGCGCGCGCTCGCGATCGGGGCAGCCGAAGCGGATGTTCTCCTCGATCGTGGTCGAGAACAGAAAGCTGTCCTGCGGCACCACCGCGCAGCTTGCGCGGAGCAGCGCGAGCGGAACCCGGTTCACGTCGTTGCCGTCGATCCACACCGAGCCGTCGGGGACCTCGAGCAGGCGCGGGATCGCGGCCACGAGCGTGCTCTTGCCCGAGCCGACCTGACCGACGATGCCGACGGTCTGCCCCGGCTCGACCCGCAGCGACACCCCCGCGAGCGCGGGGCGCTCGCTTCGGCCGGGAAACGCGAACCGCAGCTCGCGAAGCTCGACCGCGCCCTCGATGCGCGCGAGCGGCAGCCGATCGGTGCGATCGCGGATCGACGGCACGACGTCGAGGATCTCGCCCAGCCGCGCGAGGCCCGCCATTCCACGCTGCACGATGTTGATCACCCAGCCGACCATGAAGGTCGGGAAGGTCAGCTGGATCGTGTACAGGTAGAAGAGCCAGAGGTCGGCGGTCGCGAGCCGCCCGCCGAGCACGCCATACGAGCCGGCCGCGAGCACCCCGACCTGCGCCAGCGTCGGCAGCATCTGGATCGTCGTCATCATCCCGGTGTTGACCACCGAGACGTGGAGCATCCGCTGGTAGAGGCCGCGCGCCTCGACCTCGAAGCGCGCGCGCTCACGAGGCTCCATCGCGTTCGAGCGGACGACGAAGACGCCGGCGGCGTTCTCCTGCACCGTCGAGGAGAGCTGGCCGAGCTGCTCCTGGGCCTCGATCATCGCCTGGTGCATGCGCCGCCCGAAGAAGCGCGCGACGACGATGAACAGCGGATAGGGCGCGAGCACCCAGAGCGTCAAGCGCCAGTCGACGTGCAGCATGACGGCGATCGCGCCCACGTAGAGAACCGGGGTCTGCACGATGTTCAGCAGACCCATGCCTAGGAACAGGCGCACGTTGTTCACGTCGTTCACCGCGCGCGACATCAGGTCGCCCGTGCGCTGTCCCGCGAAGTACGACTGCGGCATGCGCTGCAGGTGCGCGAAGAGCTCTCCGCGCATTCGGTACTCGATCTCGCGCGCGGCCATGAACAGGACGTTTCGCGACGCGAACGAGAGCGCCGCGAAGACCACCGAGACGGCGACCAGCGCGAGCACCGCGGAGTTCACCGACGCAGCGGACTCGGGCTCGGAGATCGCGGCCACCACGTCGCGCACCGCGAGCGGAACCATCTGGAACACGACCGCATAGGCGATCGTCAGTGCCGAGCCGAGCAGGTAGCGCCCGCGGAACTGGCGGACGTAGGCCGCGACTCGCTCTCTCGGGGTCAAGCCAGCTCCCTGGGGGTCTTCGAGGTTACCACAAGGCAGAGTCGCGAAAGCCCGCGCTCGTTACGCGGCGGGCCGCCGGCGGTACCAGCGCGCGATCCGACCGCGCTCGACGTCGAGCAGGTAGCCCGCGAGCGCCGCGTTGTTGCGCAGAACCTGCCGCAACAGCCCGTTTCGCGCGTAGCGCCGAGCAGAGGTCCAGGCGCGCTCGCGCAGCAGGGCGAGGCGCCCTCCCCGCTTGATCAGACTCACCAGGTCCAGGTCCTCGAAGATCGGCACCGGCTCGATCCCGCCGGCCCGGTCGAGCAGCCGCTTGCGCACGAAGAGCGCCTGGTCGCCATAGGGCAGACCGCCCAGGCGCGAGCGCAAGCTCACACCCCGCTCGATCCATCGATACAGGATCCCCGCGGCGTCGAAGCGCAGCTCGAACGCGCCGCCCGCGACGCTCGCATCGTCGAGCGCGCGCAGGACGGCCTCGCTCCAGCCGGGCTCGAGCCGGGTGTCGGCGTGCAGGAAGAGCACGACCTCGCCGGTCGCCTCCCGGTATCCCGCGTCCATCTGGTGTGCGCGCCCGGGCAGCGCCTGGATCACCTTCTCGGCGCGCAGGAATCGGGCGGTCTGGCTGGTTCCGTCGCTCGAGTTCGCGTCGACGACGATCCGCTCCACCCCGGGCACCCGCGTGCATTCGAGCGCCCGCCCGATCTGCGTTTGCTCGTTCAGGGTCGGGATGACTACGCTGATCACCACACCAGTGGGGCGCACGCCGCGATGGTGCTCGCGCGCGGCGCCCGCTACAAGCGCAGGCGGGGCGAAGCAAAGGAGGCCGTTCATGACCACGCAGCGCTCGGACGTGCTGGTGCTCGGAAGCTCGCTCGGGGGGCTGGTCGCCGCGACCTACCTCGCCCACGCGGGCCTGCGCGTGGTGCTCGTCGAGGAGGAGTGCCTGGCGAAGCGTCCGCCCCTGCTGCGCGAGCCGTTCGCGCTCTCGGGACTCGAGTCGGGTGGAGCGGCGCAGCAGGTCATGCGAGAGCTCGCTCTTCCGCTGATCGAACAGCGCCGCGTAGCGCAGCGCGAGGTCGGCCTGCAGGTGCTGCTGCCGCACGCGCGCGTCGACGTTCACGCGGGACGGCGAGAGCTGGCGCGGGAGCTGCTCGCCTATCGACTCTGCGAACCCGATGCGGCGCAGGCCTTTTTCGAGGACGTCGATCTGCGCGGCGACGAGCTGCGGGCTCGGCTTTCTGAGCGGGAGCCGGCGGAGGCCCGGGAATCGCTTCTGCAGCGGATCCTGTCACGCGCCTCGCGCAGCGCAGCGCCAGAATCGGACTTCGGGCCGATCCCCGCGGGACTCGAGGCGGTGGTCGGGGCGATCGCGGCCGGGCTCTCCCGGCTCGTGCCGAGCGGCCCGCTCTCTCACGAGGCGGCGCTCCTGCTGCGCGGCACGCGCGACGGAGGGTTCTTCATGCCCGACGCCGGGTCACCCTTCCTCGACCTGTTCCGACGCAGGCTGCTCGCCCTGCACGGGGAGATCCGCTCCACCGCCGAGTTCGCGCTGGTGAGCGAGCGCGGCGACCTCGGGCTCGAGCTGCCGAGGGGCCGGGTCTTCGCGCGCGCGCTCGTGCTCGCGGCTCCGCTCGAGCTGATTCGCCGGACCTGCGTCGAGACGGGCTCGGCGCCGCGCTGGCTCGCCGCTCGAACCCCGCCCGTCGACATGACCGCGCGGCTGTACCGAGCCGAGCCCGACAGCCTGCCGGTCGGCCTCGCCGCCCGTGCCGTGGTCGCCCCCGGTCCTCCCGAGGCCCTGCACTGGCTCGCTCGCTACCCGGACCCGATCCAGAACGGGGTCGAATGGGTCCTGATCGGCGGTCCGGGCGCGGCCCGGCTGCCGGCGGAGCTGCCGCTCGGAGACCTGAGTCCGTTTCCGGGCGGGGGCATCAGCGCGGTCGAGC
>Ga0194127_10001349_pt1 | contig 36147 bp, 28 predicted proteins | sample TA2KigC100mmetaG_FD_148624 | JGI IMG/M metagenome (GOLD analysis project Ga0194127, IMG submission 148624) | Freshwater microbial communities from Lake Tanganyika, Tanzania - TA2015036 Kigoma Deep Cast 100m | ecosystem: Environmental > Aquatic > Freshwater > Lake | place: Tanzania: Lake...
ACACCAAGATGGAGATGATCTCCAGAAGAGCCTTCGGGTTCCGAAACTTCGAGAACTACAGACTTCGCGTGAGGGCCTTGTGCTGCTAACGTCCAAACGCCGCTGCCCCCGTCTTTGGGGAAGAGCCGGAGCCTTGAACGGACCAGTGCCAGTGTCCTCATGATCATGCCCCCCCCGCAGAATCACCCCACCATGCCCCGGCGTCAGGGCACACAGCCAAGACCCTGTTCTTGTACATCATGCTGTATGGCGGGGAGGCTACAACATCAACCGCTGGTTGTCACGCCCAAGCTGCGGCTGTTATGATGGATGTCATGGGAGCCATTCGAATCACGGGGGGCGTCCTCGGCGGACGACAGATCGCCGTCCCTCCGTCGGGGGTCCGACCCAGCCAGGACCGCCTCCGCCAGGGTGTGTTTTCGTCGCTCGGGGCGTTCGTCGAGGGGACCCGCGTCCTTGACCTTTTCGCAGGCTCCGGCGCCCTCGGGTTCGAGGCCTTGAGCCGGGGCGCCGCATCCGTCTGCTGGGTCGAGCGGCATCCCGGAACCGTGGCGGTCCTCCAGCGGAATGTTCGTGACATCTCGGCCGCGACGCCCGGGGCGCTTCTCCGCGTCATTCGAGGTGACGCCATGGCCCCCGACCGCTACGCCGCGCACGGACCGTTCGATCTCGTCTTCGCCGACCCCCCGTACGGAGCCGGAACGGAGTCGGGCCTCCTGTCCCGCCTGCTGGTCCTCCTCTGCCGTCCGGCTCTCCTTGCGACGGGGGCGGTGCTCGTCTACGAGCAGCCCGCCGCGGCGCCCGTCGCGTCCAGTCCGTCCTGGGACCTCGTCCGCGAGCGGAAGTCCGGCGACAGCCGCTGGCTTCTCTACCGCCTGCGAGGGGCAGAGCCGGCGCCGGTCCCCCGCGAACCTTGATCTTGCCCGGCGCTTGCGGCATCGTCGCCCCCCGAGCGGGCGATGGTAGCGCCGAGATGGCAGCGACTGCGGCACGGGCCCGCGCCCGATCCCGAGGCAGGGGAAATGAACGGTCGCAAGGCATGGTCGGCGATCGCCGTCGCGTCGGTCGCCGCGACGGCCTGGACGCAACGGCCGCCGCAGCCGGAGACGCAGCGCGCCATCGAGATCCCGCTGCGCGCGCCGGCCGGGGTCGCGTGCGCGATCGAGTCGGCGGCGGATCTCGACGCGCCGGCGTGGACGGAGGAGTCCGCTCTCGTCGGCACCGGGGGGCCCCAGTCCGGATTCGTCAGCCTTCGCGACGCGGGCCCGCGTCGCTTCTTCCGCCTCCGGCATCCGGCCGCGTCCCCGAGTCCGATCGTCCATCGCGACGCGCCGTCCACGAACACGCTGATGTTCGAGGACTTCAACGACCCCGGAACGCGGTCGTTTCTCCAATGGCTGCAGGGGATGTCCTACGCGAGCAACACCGGCGGTCTCGCTTCGTTCCCCTATGATGGCGCCACGCACGATCCCAAGGTGGTCTTCACGCAGCTCTACGGGTCCATCGACTTCCTTTCCTTCGGCTGGATCCGCGTCCGCCACCGCTACTCCGGCACCAACAGCACCGCCACCGCATGGGCGAATCCCGCGAAGACCGGCGAGCAGGCGACCTTCCCCGTCCGCACGAACCTGCAGACGTTCACCGGCAACCGCGCCTTCCCCGTCGCGGGCGACGGAAGCGGCGTCCGCATCGATCCCGTCCCGACAACCAACGTGCCGGCCGGCGTGTGGGGCGTGGACTACATCGCGCTCGATCGCGGCCGCACCGTCGGCTGGGAGTTCGACGAGACCGGCAGCGCCCGCGGCGGCGTGAACGCCCCGGTCTTCGGGTACGGCTTCGCCGGAGTCGCGGACGGCGCCGCCATCGAAGGAACCAACGGGTTCGCGGTGACCAACGGCCTGTTCGCCGCGCCCGCGCCCGCGGGCGGCGCGACGATGGAGTTCGGGATCGCCGCATCGTACGGACTGACCAACATCGACACCGCTGTCCATCGCTGGATCGAAATCCGTCTCCGCAGCTCCGTCGCCGGTCCGGCGCGGATCGAGTTCGCCAACGGCAGCGGGGGGCGCGCCGTCAACCGCCCGTCGTTCGAAATCGCGGGCGACGGGGGGTTCCACACCTACTTGCTCGACTTCCGCGGCGATGCGGCGTGGACGCACAGCGCGGTGACGGCGCTGGCGCTCGTCCTGCCGGAGACCGGGGGCGGCGGTTTCTCGGTGGACTACCTGAGAATTATCGAGACCGCCTTCCTGCCCGACGGCGAGGCCGGGGTCGGGATCGGGGAGGCCGTCGAGCTCGCGGTCCCCGCACTGGCCTCCGGTTCCTACGCACTGCAGTCGTCCGCCTCCGGCGGCGTCTGGCGGACCGACGAGATCCTCGACGGCGCGCAGACGCCCACGGTGCGGTTCCGGAGCCTCGCCGCCGGCTCGCACCGGATCGCCGCGCTCGGCGGTCCGCCGCAGGTGTCGAACCCGCCCGCGCCGGTCACGGTCCCGGCCGGCGGGGCCTTCGTCCACGACCTCCCCGCCGGCACCTTCACCGAGCCCGACGGCCATGCGATGCGCTACGCCGCGACACTCACGAACGGCCTGCCGCTGCCCGAGTGGCTCGGGATCGTTGCGGACACCGGACGCCTCACCGGCGCGCCGCCGTACTGGGCCGAGGCCCCGCTCGACCTGCGGATCCTGGCCGACGACCAGGTCGACGGCGCCGCCACCGGCACGCTGGCGCTGACCGTCGGGCCGCCGACCGTCGCTCCGTCCGGCCCGACCGCCGAACTCCGCGCCACGCAGCTTCCCTACTCGACGGTGCCCGACCCGTCCGAGTGCTGGGCCTTCGGCGACACCAACCGCCTCGCCGAGTGGGCCGGCACGCGGGCCGACTTGAAGGTGCTGAAGCTCTACATCGACACCGTGAACAACGCCACGACGCAGCAGCTCCGGAACCTCGCCGCCGTCGCGAACGCGCACGGGATCCGCGTCGCGATCGAACTGGGCGGACTGCTGGAGGCGTACTGCATCACCGGGGACACGCTCAACGCCGGCGAGCGATCCCACGCCACGGAGATCGCGAAGATCCGCAAGTGGCTCGATGCGGGCGGCACGGTCGACCAGCTCGAGTTCGACGATCCCATCAACCGGGCCTGGTACCCGGAGAACTCTGAAGGGGTCCGCGTCGAGACCGGCCTGTTTACCCTCGAAACCGCCACCCGGGAGCTGCTCGACAGTATGCGGCTGCATCGGGCCGCAATGCCGGGCGTGAAGTTCATCTACCTTCCCAACTTCCCGAACTGGGGCTGGGAGGGTGGGCCGGCCTACTACAACTTCGGCTTCTCGCCGGGGCGGATGGGCCGGGGCGACTTCAAGCCCGTCATCGAGCACGTGCTCGCCGCGGCCGCCCGGGCCGGGATGCCGTTCCACGCGATCTGCGCGGACCACCCGCGCGACTACGCCCTCGGCGCGCACACGTCCAACCAGACCTCGATCAAGAACACCGTGGACTGGATGCAGCGCGTGCGGAACCTGGAGGCCTACGCGGAGTCGCGCGGCGTCCGCTTCATCCTGATCGCCAACGACTCGACGGCGGGTTCGACGAGCGGCACGGCCTTCCAGAATGCTGCGGCCGATTACGTCACGCGCTACAGGGCCGCCGGTGGCTCTCCGTCGGGATACAACATCCAGTCCTGGTACGATCACCCGACGGCCTGCCTGCCTGAGGCGGTCGAGGGCACGCTGGCCCGGTCAATCCTCGAAGCCTTCGGCCGATTCTAGACGGGTTACGGCGCGGTGCGGGCGCGGAGGCGGAGGAAGAGGTTGGTGTCGGCGGACGGCGGGGGGAGGGTGGCGGAACGGAGGTCGAAGCCCGGGAGGTTGCTGACGACGGAGTCAGGGACATCCTCCCAGGGGCCTGCGATCTGCGGGGCGCGCTGGACGACCGGGTCGGCGCCGGGGCGGTCGAGGGCGTCGCGGAAGCGGACGTCGAAGCCCGCGGGCGTGCGCAGGAACTGCAGGCCCGAGACCCCGCGGTCCGGCACCGCCGGGTCGCCGCCCGTGGCGTACTCGACCAGGTTGGGCTCACCGTCGCCGTCGTCGTCCGCCCATGCGCTCCCCGCGCCGGTCGCATTCGTCCAGCCCGCGAACGACGGACCCGACGCGCCGGGCGAGGGGATGTCCGCCCGCCAGCTCGCCGGAAGGTCCGCCCGCAGCCCCGCGCCGCGGCGGTTCAGCGAGAGCCCGTCCCCCGCGAAGCCGTCCGGCCACGGCGGCGCGTTGGTGTACTCCACCTCGTCCTCCCACACCTGCGGATGGAAGCCCGGCTCCTCGATCGGCGGATCGTCGGCCCGGCGAAGCTCGATGCGCCCCGCAACCTCCGGCGCGTCGTTCGTCGGCCACGGGCCGGCCAGCCGAAGCGCCCCCTCGATGCCGTACGCCGCGCGGAACGCGTTCGAGGCCGCGGTGTCCGACGGATTGAACGGCACGAGCACCAGCCGCCCGCCCGGCGCGAGCACCGGCCCGCCGTCGAAGTCGATGTCCACGTCGCCCCGCAGCGTCCAGTGCGCCAGGGTCTCGACGTTCGTCCCCGTGTTCCACAGCTCGATGAACGGCACCTGCCCCGGCCCCGCGGGCGCCGGGTGCGCCTCGGCGATCACCACCTCGCCCACCCGTGGCGGCGCGTTCGGCGCGCCGGCGCCCGGGCGCGGACTCAACGGCGAGGCCGCGTCGACCAGCGTCTGGAGCGAGAGATGGACCACCGCCCCCGTGCCGTCCGGCCAGCGGCCGACGGTCCGCCCGTTGAGCGTCGCCCCGAACTCCAGCCGGTCGACGAACCGGCGCGGACGCCCCGTCGCGTCGGCCTCGATCAGCGTCACCGTCTCCCCGTGGGCCGCGTCGAGCCGGAACTCCCACGGCTCGGGCGTGCCCGCCGACGGGTTCCACTCGCCGTTCGGCGCGAAGTCCGTCTCGTCGAACACCAGGAACGCCCCCGGGGACAGGCTCGTCCCCGCCGGAATCGCATACTGCCGGAACCCGTCCTCGTTCTCCGGCTCGACCGCGTCGCCCAGGTACCAGCCGCCGACCGCCACCGCTCCGGTCCCCGGGTTCATCAGCTCGATCGCGTCGACGAAGGGCATGTCGGTGTGCGTCAGCACCTCGTTGAGCGCCACGCGTCCGTCGGGACCCAGCCCGGCCGCGCCGGGCGAGCCGTGGATCTCGGAGGACGACCGCCAGTTGGCCGCGTTGGACATCGCCGCGTCGGTCCACTCGGCCCCCGCGAACTCGAGCGAGCTGCCCCTGCCGTCCGCCCGTCCGGGCCAGGCGCCGGAATCCCTGTACCGCGTCTGCCGGATCGGCGCGCCCCCGCGGTCGAGCAGCGTGAGCTTCTCGCCGCCGTCGGCAAGCTCCCCGTCGCCCCATTCGCCGGCGATCCGGTGCGAGACGTTCGTCCCGTGCCGCGCCTCGAACGCGCGACGGTCCGCGACGACGACCGCGCGGTCGCCCGGCGCCAGCGAGAGGGCCCCGAGCCTCGCCGCCCCGGCCGGGTCGCCCTCGGCAAGCTGCACGCCGTCGAGGTTCACGCGGCCGGTGGAGACGTTGACGATCTCCAGGTACTCGAAGTGCCGCGGCATGACCTCGGGCAGCGCCGAAAGCTCCGCGCCGACCGGCCCCAGCGGCCGGTAGTGGATCTCGCCGATCGCCAGGTCGCCGGGACCCGCGTAGCGCTCGCCGACCATGTAGAGCGCCGTCGCCGCGCCGCTCCAGTTGGTGCCCGCCAGCGCGCGCACGGTCACGAGCGACGTCGCCGTCACCGGCACCTCGCCGGAGTACACCTGCGCCGCGGGGTCGAGCGAGCCGTCCGCCCGACGCGGGTCGGTGCCGTCGGTCGTGAAATACACCGTCCCCGTCAGCCCCGACAGCGTGAACGGCGTGCCCGCCGCGACCACGCCCGGCGCCGGCGACAGGACGGGGCGGGACGTGAACTGGGCATCGGTCCACGCGACGCGGTTCGAGAGCCAGGTCTTGAGATAGGCGACCTCGCCGGGGAAGGTGGAACCGTGCGCCGCCGAGGGCCACTGGCCCCAGCGGACGTAGTCCCGCGTCGCCGCGTTGCTCCCGACGTGGTTCGCGTATCCGTCGATGATCGTCATCAGGTTCGTCAGCGCGAAGACGTCCTCCCGCAGTTCCTGCCACCGGTCGATGTGCGCCTGTCGGAACGCCGGGTCGGCGAAGAGACGCCTCCACCAACCGTAGGTCCACGGGTCCGTGCCGCCCGAGGCGAACCACTCGACCGCGTTGGCGCTGCGTGAGTCGTACGACGAGAAGCAGCGATCGAAGTCCCAGAGCGGCCCGGCGGCGATCCGCTCGCCGCGGTCCTTGAACATGTAGGCGCTCAGCCGCAGCGAGTCCGGATTCTTGGACAGCAGGTTGACCCAGTGGTGGTCGATCCACGTCGGCACGTCGATGAAGGCCGCGTAGCCCGTCGCGGGATTCGTGAAGGCGGTTCCGTTCAGCGCGTCCTCGAAGCGCTGGACGTAGTTCGTCAGATACGCGATCTGCTGCGGCACCAGGTTGGTCTTGAACGGGTCGGCCAGCACGACCCCCATGCGCGTGGTGGCCGTCGTCCACGAGAACTCGTCCTCGTCGGCCGTCGTCTGGTCGATCTTGATGATGTAGCCGCCGCTGCATTCGGGCAACGCGGTCTCCCACGGGTCGAGTTCGGGGAGGTCGACGCGGCGCCCGGAGAGCTTGATCTTCTCGCAGATGTAGTACAGGCCGGCGTACTGGTTCGACGCGAGGTTGATCGTCGCGTTGGTCGACCAGAAGACCTCCACCCAGCGGCCGTCCGGCGCCCACTGCCCGAGCTGCCGGCCCAGCTCGAAGGCGACCGCGTTGAAGATGTAGGAGCGGTCGTAACTGTAGCAGCCGATCAGCGACCAGTCGGACTCGCGCGGCATGCCGAGGACCTCGAAGTCCTCGTCGTTGTCCTCCTCGCTCCAGAATTCGAGGGCATAGGGCTTCTTGGCGAAGCCGGACGACGACTTGCCGCGCACGTTCATGCCGCATCGCGCGCTGAGGACCGCCGGCCCGGTGACCTCCGTCTCGCCGTTGGAGCCGGGCTCGACGAGGAATGCGTGGCAGGTCACGTTCGTCACCTGGGTCGTCACGGCGCCCGGGACCGCGAAGTCGACGTTTCTCAGGAGGAGCAGGGGCAGGTTCGACCGGAACGGGCGCACGTTGGGATCCGCCAGCGTGTACTGCGCGGTCGTGATGACGCCGCTCTGGCCGTTGGTCGCGAAGACCCGCGCCCGGACGTGCAGGCTCGTCGACACCGCGATCGGCCCCGCGTAGATCGCGCTGTTGGTGGTCGGCACGAGCGAGTTCGTCGTGAAGCGGATCATCTGTCCGTCGCCGGCGCCGGAGAGGGTCAGGACGAAGTCGTTCGTGTAGATCCCCGACGGCATCGAGAAGGCCACCGTCTGCGGAAGCCGGAGGATCTCCGGTCCGCCGTTCGTCACGCCGGGGGTCGCGATCGACAGGTACCCGCGCTGGTCGTTCGTCGAGGCCTCCGTCGCCACCAGCCGCGGCTGGAAGAAGAGGTCGCCGCTGGTGGCGCTGCTGTTGACGCACTGGATCGCCATCCAGTTCGTGCCGTTGCGCAGGTGCGGGATTCCGGACTCCATCGAGTGGAATTCGAACAACGTGGGGTTGCGGTTGAAGGTCGCCTTGGAGTCGTACGTGAGCTGGGAGGCGGGCGGGGCGTTGGAGGAAACGATCCACTGTCCGTTCAGGAAGACGGCGAATCCGTCGTCGTACTTCGCATACAGGTCGAGCCGGTCGACCGTGGAGGTGTCGGCCACGGTGAAGGCGCTGCGAATGAGGACCGACGTGTTCGTTCGGTACATCTGCAGGACATTGATGCCGAGTTCGTTGGTCATCGGCGAGGAGTTGAAGTACCCGACCGCGAAGCTCCCGTGGATCCAGGAGGAGTCGTCGAACGAGGGTTGGGTCCACGCGGCCCCCGGGTGTGTCGTGGGGATGAAGGCGGTGCACGGCGACGTGATGTCGACGAGGTTGGTGCTCGTGCCGATGCCCGGGATGAGGCCGTAGGAGACGTCGGAGTACTGCGGGGGATACTTTGGCGCGTAGGACGAGACGATCGTGGTCCCGTTCGACGCGACGAGGGCGAGGAACTCGCCGCCCTTGTCGAGCTGGAAGTCGGCGTGGACCTGCCCGTTGGTGAGCGGGATCCCGCGGCCGGACGCATAGACCAGCAGCGCGCCGCGCGCGGGCACCGAGACGGCCGGGAACCGCCACTTCGTCAGGTTCGACGCGCTGTCGGTCAGGTACCAGCCGTTCAGCGGGACCGCCGTCGCGTCCGGGTTCGTGATCTCGATCCAGTCGGGTCGCGCGCCGTACAGATCCTGGATCCCCGCCTGGTTCGAGGCCATGAACTCGGAGATGTACGGCGCGGCCCGGGGCGCGGACGCGCCCACGAGCCAAGCGCAGAGGACTAGGATCGGACGGATCACCGGGTCACTCCCCCGGATCGGCCGCGACCCGGTGCAAATCAGGATAGCACATCCTCCGACCGCGGTCCTCTCGCAGGATGCCCCGGACCGGGTCGCGCTTTTCATCGAGCCCGGGATGGTCCATACTGCCGCGCCTATGCCGTCTCCATCCAGCGAGCGACGCTTCAGGACCGTGTGGGAAGGATTCGTCTTCGCGCACGCCCTGACGCTCCACTCGCTGACGCTCCGGCTGTTCCGGGTCCTTCCCATCGCGAGGGTGAGGCTCGACCGCATCGTCTACATCCGCCAGCGCAGCGGCGAGGACCTGCGGGACCTGATCCGGCTGGGGCGGTGCTGGTACTGGCCGCACCCCCTGTTCATGGGTCGACCGGAGTTCGACCACGCGCCGTACGTGATCCGCCTGGTGAACGGCACGAGGGTCTTCGTCCGGATGCGGCACGGGTTTCACTACATGATGCGCGAGGGCGTCGGCCGCGCGAAGGCCGCCGCCTCGGGCGCGGACTGACGCCCGCGGTCCCGCGGGAAGGGGAATCGCATGACACCGGAAACGCTGGTCGAAACCGCCGTGGCGGCGCTGGACGGCATCCGCGCGCGCCGGCCGCTCGTGCACAACATCACCAACTACGTCGTGATGAACTCCACGGCCAACGCCCTGCTGTCGCTCGGCGCCTCGCCGGTGATGGCGCATGCGATCGAGGAGGTGGCGGACCTCGCGTCGATCGCCGGGGCGCTCGTGATCAACATCGGCACGCTGTCGGGCCCGTGGATCGAGGCGATGGTCCGCGCGGGCCGGGCGGCGCGGGCGGCGGGGGTGCCGGTGGTCCTCGATCCCGTCGGGGCGGGGGCGACGCGGCTGCGGACGGACACGTCGCTGCGGCTGATCCGCGAGGCGCCGCCGACCGTGATCCGCGGCAACGCGTCGGAGATCCTCGCCCTCGGGTCGTCGGGCGCCGGCGGCCGCGGCGTCGACGCGGCGCACACGGTCGAGCAGGCGCGTGCGGCGGCGGTCGGCCTTGCGCGTTCGACCGGCGCGGTGGTCGCCGTGACCGGCGAGGAGGATTTCGTGACCGACGGGCGCCGCGAGGTCCGCGTGGCCAACGGGCACGCCCTGATGGCGCGCATCACGGGGACGGGCTGCGCCGCGACCGCCGTGACGGGGGCCTTCTGCGCGGTGGAGCGGGATGCGCTGGCCGCGGCCGCCGCGGCCCTGATCGTCTTCGGCGTCGCGGGGGAACTGGCCGCCGCCGGCGCGCCGAGGCCGGGGACCTACCAGGTCCGGCTGCTCGACGCGCTCGACGAGGTGGACGGGGGGGCGGTCCGGGCGCGGAGCCGCATCCGCGTCGCCGCGACGGCATGAGGCGGACGCCCGATTACTCGGTCTACGTCGTCACCGACCGGGCGCTCGCCGGCGGGCGCCCGCTGGCGGACGTCGTCGCGGCGGCGCTCGACGGCGGGGCGGGCATCGTCCAGGTCCGCGAAAAGATCCTGGATTCGCGTGCGTTCTTTGATGAGGTGCTGGCCGTGATCCGGGTCGCGCGGGCGCTGGGCCGGCCGGTGATCGTCAACGACCGGGTGGACGTCGCGCTCGCGGCCGGCGCGGACGGCGTGCACGTCGGCCAGGGCGACCTGCCCTGCGAGGCGGTGCGGCGGATGGCGGGGCCGGAGCGGATCGTCGGCGTCTCGGTCGGCTCCGTCGCCGAAGCGGTGGCGGCCGAGCGCGCGGGGGCGGACTACCTCGGGATCAGCCCCGTGTTCGCCACGCCGACGAAGACGGATGCTCCGCCCGCGACGGGGCTGGACGGGCTGCGGCGGATACGACAGGCTGTCCGGCTGCCGCTGGTGGCGATCGGCGGGATCCATGCGGGGAATGCCGCGGACGTCATCCGGGCGGGGGCCGACGGCGTCGCGGTGGTTTCCGCGGTGATGGCGGCGGCCGATCCGCGGGCCGCGGCGGCGGGATTGGTGCGGGCGGTGGCGGAGGGGCGGAATCTGTCGGGAATCATGGCACGGGAGGAACGGCGATGACGACGATCCGGATGGCGGGATGGTGTGCGATGACGGCGGCCGCCACGTGGCTGGCCGGCTGCGGCGGCGGCGAGCCGCCCGAGGCGTTCGCGGCGCGGGAGGAACTCCGGGCCCAGGTGGGCAAGTTGTCGCGGACGGTCGACGACCTGCGCGCGGAGGTCGAGACCATGCGGTCCGAGCGCACGACCAACCTCAAGGCCGTCGTGCAGGACATGCTGCGGACCGAACTCGACGGGATGATCGCGACGACGGTCCAGGCCCGGGTCGAGTCCAAGATCGGCGACAAGGCGGAGATCGACCGCGTCTTCCGCGAGAGCGTCGCCGACGCGATGACCGCGTACGAGGCGAAGAAGAAGGCCGACGAGGAGGCCCGCCGCGAGCAGGAGCGCGTCGCCCGCGACCAGGAGCGCGCCAAGCGCGACGAGGAGCGGTGGACCCGGGTCGCGCAGGAACTCGGCCTCAACGAGACCCAGAAGGAGCAGATGCGCGCGGCCAGCCAGGCCATCCGCCAGGAGATCGAGGCCGGATGGGCGCAGATCCGCGAGACCGGCCAGCCGCCGGACATGGATGCCATGCGCCGCCGCGCGGCCGAACTGAAGGCCCAGTTCGAGGCCTCGCTCGCGCAGAGCCTCACGCCGCAACAGATCGAGGCCTACCGGCAGCAGGACTTCAGCTTGCTCCGGATGCTCGACGGCATGGCGTCGTCGAGCGGCGGCCGCGGCATGATGTTCGGGGGCCGGGGGGGCGGCGACCGCGGGCCCGATCGCAGTCAGGGCAAGCAGGGCAACTGACCGGCAGATCCACCCCGCCGGATCCCCTCGGCGGGCAGGGTGCAGCCGTGGCGCCGCTCCCACCGCCATCGTGGAGGCGGCGCCACGGGGCGCATCTCCGATTCACCGACCCGATCGCGCGGGCACCTCCGTCATCGCTGCACGGGACCGGAGATGAGCCCGGGGTCCCGGGGATTTCAAGAATCGGGTTGACAGTCCCCTGATCGTCGTCTACCGTCCGCCGCGTTCTAATGGACGGATTGTACCGACAGCGTGAGGAAGCGACGATGAATCTGACGAATTCGATCAGGCTCTCCGGGTGGTTCGCCCTGGCGATGGCAGTGACCGTGGGATGCGAGGACTTCACTCGCCTCCCGGAAGGGCAGACCGCCACCACCTCGACGGCGCAGGCCACGAGGACCAACGCGACGGCGGCGGCGACAACGCCGGTGGCCGCAACGCCCAGTCCGTCCGGATCCCTCGGCGTCACGGGAGCGGGCGGCGGCTTCCTCTGGAAGCCGGTCTCGGAGTCCCGGGGCACCCTGGTCGTGCTTCTTCCGGAGACGTACACCGGCGGCATCAGCACCGTGTTCATCGCCGAGTCGAACGGCACGGTGGTCGAGGTGGGGAGCTACCGCGGCAACTACAATGGAAACCGGGCCCACTACGACTTCACCATGGCGGGCGGCGGGTACGGCACGGGCATCTACGTCGTCGCCGATCTCGAGGATGGAACCACGGTGAACTGGTATATCGCCGATGGATCGAGCCGGACGCAATACTGAACCCCGGCCGTGTCGTTGCAGGAAAACCAAGGAAAGCGTGTTGATAACCCCGAGGTCGTACCCTACCGTCCGCCACGGTCCGTGGCGGAACAGCGGGTAACGTGAGGACAGGATCATGACGATGATGACATCAACGCGGCACGCGGGATGGCTGGCGGTGGCGGTGGCGGCGACGGTGGGATGCGAGGATTGGACCCGCCTGGAAGTCACCCCGGACCAGACGTCCACGATCGCGGCGACCCCGGCCGCGACGACGACGAACGCGACCGCCGCGACGACGACGGCCGCGACCACGGCCACGGCCGCACCGTCCGGAAGTCTCGGCGTCACCGGCGCCAGCGGCGGGTTCCTCTGGAAGCCCGTCTCGGAATCCAACGGCAAGCTGATCGTGCTGCTCCCGGATCAGTACACGGGCAGCATCAGCACCGTGTTCATCGCCGAGTCGGACGGAACGGTCGTCGAGCAGGGCTCGTTCGTCGGGGTCTTCAACGGCGGGCGGGCGCACTACCGGTTCTCCCAGGTGGGTGCCGCCTATGGCACGGGGATCTACGTGGTCGCCGACCTGGAGGACGGCACGACGGTGAACTGGTACGTTGCGAACGGGGGCACCCGCACGGAGTACTGATCCGGTCGGATCCGGGGAAACGGGCGGTCTGCGGCGTGCCGCGGATCGCCCGTTTCGTTTGAACCGCGTCGTCCCGGCCTATCCGTCCGATGCCTTCCGGCCTTCCGGTGCCGGACGCCCCAGGCGGGCGAGAACCTGGAGCATGTCGTTCCACACGTCCCAGTAGCGGGCCTTCTCGTCGCCCCCGCCCCGCAGCAGGTAGGACGGGTGATAGGTCGGCATCACCGGGATGCCGCGGTAGGTCTGCCACTGCCCGCGCAGGCGGCTGATCCCCTTGAGGCCGAGGAGACCGAAGACGGCGGTGGCCCCGAGGCAGACGATGGCCTTCGGGGCGAGGGCGGCGATCTGCTCCTCGAGGTAAGGGATGCAGGTCCGCATCTCCTCCTCCGTCGGCGGGCGGTCCTTGCGCATCGCGAAGTCCTCCGTCGGCCGGCACTTCACGATGTTCGCGATGAAGACGTCCTCGCGCGCGAATCCCATGCGGATGATGAGCCGGGTCAGCAGCTGGCCCGCCCGCCCGACGAAGGCCAGCCCCTGGCGGTCTTCGTCCGCCCCGGGGCCCTCCCCGACGAACAGGAGTTCGGCGCGCGGGTTCCCCTGGCCGGGGACCGTCCGGGTGCGCGTGCGGTGCAGGGGGCAGAGCGTGCACGATGCGATGCGGCGGGCGACGGCCTCCAGGCCGCCGGCCGGCTCGGTCGCCGCATCGCGCGGAGAGGCGGGCAGCGCCGCGGGCGTTGCGGGGCGGCTCCGGGCCGGTGCCGCCCGGCGCGGCGGGGGCTCGGCGAGCCGTGCGACGTCGTCCGCCGGCGTCTCGACGGTCCGCATGCCCTCCGACTTCTCGAACTCGGCCCAGCGGGCCAGGTCGTCGGCGATGGCGGCCAGTTCCCGGCGCGGACGGGGTTCCGTCGGTGTCATGGGGCGGCATTGTCGGGGCAGGGGAGGGCCGCGGCAAGCCGTTTTCCTCCGTCTCCGGGGCAACGATTCGCTTTGCGGTTTTCCGCGATACCGGATAAAAGATGCGCATGGCTGCTGTCAACATCACGGCCCTGCTCGAAGACATGGTCCGCCGGGGGGCCTCGGACCTGATCCTGACCGTCGGGGCGCCGCCCCAGATGCGCATCCACGGCCAGATGCAGCCGGTGCGTCCCGAGGTGCTGGATCCGCCGGACACGCGGGCCGTGGCCGACCTGCTGATGAACGACCGCCTGCGCGGCGTCTTCGAGGCCAAGGGCAGCGCGGACTTGGCGACGTCGCTGCCGTCGGGCATCCGGTTCCGCGTCCACGTCTTCCGCCAGCAGGGTTCGGTCGCGCTGGCGCTCCGCCAGATCTCGTCGAAGATCCCGTCCTTCGAGAGCCTCGGCCTGCCGGAGGTCGTCCGCGATTTCGCGACGGCCCCGTTCGGCCTGGTGCTGGTGACCGGGCCGGCGGGCAGCGGCAAGTCGACGACGCTGGCGGCGATGATCGATCACATCAACCGCCACCGGCAGGGGCACGTCATCTGCATCGAGGACCCGATCGAGTACGCGCACCGGCACGGCGGCTGCACGATCGAGCAGATCGAGATCGGCGAGGATGCCCCTTCGTTCACCGATGCGTTGCGCAACGTGTTCCGGCAGACGCCGGACGTGATCATGGTCGGCGAGATGCGCGACCTCGAGACGATCGCGCTCGCGCTGACGCTGGCCGAGACCGGCCACCTGATCCTGGCGACGCTGCACACGCAGGACACCTCGAACGCCGTGAACCGCATCGTCGACACGTTCCCCGCCGAGCAGCAGGAGCAGATCCACATGCAGCTGTCGATGTCGCTCGTCGGCATCATCTCGCAGCAGTTGATCATCGCGCGGGAACGCGACCGGCGCGTGCTGGCGTGCGAGGTCCTGCGGGCGACGAGCGCCGTGCGGAACCTGATCCGCGAGGGCGCCGTGCAGCAGCTGTACTCGGTCCTGCAGACCAGCCGCAGCGACGGCATGCAGTCGATGGAGGAGTCGCTGCGGCAGCTCCACACCCACGGGTTCATCACGGAGGAGCAGGCGCTCAGCCGTTCGTCGAAGCCGAAGGAGATGATGCGCATGATCCGGACGAGGGTCGGATGAGGGAGGCGCTCCGAGTGAAGACGACGATGATCCGGTTCGCTGCCCGTGCGGTGTCGGTGGCCGTGGCGCTGGCCGCGACGGCCCGCGGCCAGGACGCGGCCCCCGCCGCGCCGGCGGCCGAGGCCCCGGCGGCGCCTCCCGCCGCGGACGCGCGCGTCACGCTGGCGATCGAGGAGGGCGACATCCAGCAGGTGCTCACCGCCTTCTCGCGGCAGACGGGGCGCAACATCGTCATCGGCCCCGACGTCCGGGGGCCGGTGACCGTCCGCGTCAGCGACGTGGCGTGGCAGACGGCGCTCGATGTGATCCTCCGCCCGTACGGGTTCGCCTACGAGGTCGTCGGCGACGCCGTCATCGTGATGAAAGCCGACGCCGTCAAGGCCCCGGCGACCCCCGAGGGGACGGCGGTGTTGACGATCGCCACCGAGGTTCGCGTGTTCATCCTGAAGTACCTCGATGCGTCGGACCTCGAGGAGGTGGTCAAGTCGCAGCTCAGCCCGCAGGGCAGCATCGTCGTCCTCCGCCCGCTGGGGCAGTACTGGGAGCCCGAGTCGTCCTCGTCCGGCGGGGGGAGCATGTCGAAGTCGGGCCCGGACTCCGCCCTCGCCCGCGGCCGGCGCACGCAGGAGTCGAAGGAGGTTGTCCGGAGCAAGCGGTTCATCGTGAGGGACACGGCGGCGTCGCTCAAGGTCGTCGCCGACCTCGTGGCGCAGCTGGACGTCCAGCCCGACCAGGTCCTGATCGAGGCGCGCTTCGTCGAGGTGAGCTCGAACTTCGCCCGCGACATCGGGCTGGAACTCAACGGCGGCGGGACGTTTCTCAACGGCAACCAGGTGCAGAGCCTCTCCGGTCAGTCCGGCACCCTCCGGGCCGAGCCGCGCATCTTTCCCCCGGACACCCCGTACCCCTCGGTGCTGCCCTTCAACACGGGCGGCACGCTGTTCTTCCAGCAGCTGACCGACATCCAGTTCAGCGTCCTCCTGCACATGATCGAGGACGAGCGCTCCGCCAACGTCCTGTCCTCCCCGCGCATCATGACGCTGAACAACCAGGAGGCGCGGATCATCATCGGCGAGAAGTTCCCGATCGTCGAGGTCAGTTCCGTTCCCACGACGACCGGCATCGAGAAGACGGTCACCCTCGACTACTACGAGAAGATTGGCATACAGCTTGCTGTGGTACCCCAGATCTGCGCGAGCAACCGCATCGGGATGATCGTCCGGCCCTCGGTGACGTCCAGGACCTCGCTGGTCGAGGAGATCTACCCGGTGCTGTCGACCCGCGAGGCGGAGACCCAGATCATGCTGCAGAGCGGCGACACGGTGGTGATCGGCGGCCTCGTCAAGGACGAGGACCGCGCCGAGCAGTACCGCGTCCCGTTCCTCAGCCAGATTCCGCTTCTCGGCCGGCTCTTCCGCCGCGATGCCGGCGCGAAGGACAAGATCGACCTCCTGATCTTCCTGACGGCGACGATCCACGCCGAGGGATCCGGGACCGCGGGGTTCGCGACGCCCCGCTGAGCGAAGGAGATGGCTCCCGAGATGGCGGACAACGGACAGCTTCAGGCCGACACCCTGGGCTCCCGCCTGCCGCCGCGGGCCCGCCGCCTTTGCGCGACGCTGGTCGAGACCGGCCGGCTGACGCCCGAGCAGGTCGATCGCGCCGCGGAGGTCAGCCTGGGGACCGCGCGGCCGATCGAGGCGGTGATCGTCGACCTGGGCTACGCGAGCGCCGAGGACGTCGTCCGCGCCGTGTCCCGGCAGCAGAACATCCCCTTCTTCGATCTCGGGCCCGAATTCAAGCTCCAGCCGGAGGAGGTCGCCCTCGTTCCCGAGAAGATCGCCCGGCGCTACGGCCTGATCCCGGTCTGCAAGCCCGGGGACGCCTTCGTCACGCTGGTGATGAAGGACCCGCTGAACCTCGCGGCCGTGGACGCGGTCCGGTCGCTGACCTCGATGGAGGTCCGGCGCGCGGTCAGCCTGGAGGAACGGATCCTCCGGGTCATCGAGCGCGAGTACCGCCCGGACGCGCACATCGAGAGGAATCTCAAGGACATCGTCGAGATGGAGGTCGGCACCGAGGCCGCGGAGACGGAGGCGGCGGCCCTCGACGCGGAGCAGCTCAAGGTCATCGCGAACGACGCGCCCGTCGTGAAGTTCGTCAACCTGATGCTGATGCAGGCCGTCCGCGACCGCGCCAGCGACATCCACCTCGAGCCCGGGGAGAAGGACGTCCGCATCCGGTTCCGCATCGACGGCGTGCTTCGCCAGGTGACGCCGCCGCCGAGGCGCCTGTACCCGGCGATCGTCACGCGGTTGAAGATCCTGTCCGAGATGGACATCTCCGAGCGCCGACTCCCGCTCGACGGACGCCTCAAGTTCCGCGTCTTCAGCCGGGAGATCGACGTCCGCGTCTCGTCGCTGCCGCTGGTCAACGGCGAGAAGATCGTCATGCGAATCCTCGACCGCAGTTCGCTCGTCGTCGACATGGCGAAGATCGGTTTCGATTCCCGGATGCTCTCCCGTTTCCAGCGGGTCCTCCAGGAGCCCAACGGGATCATCCTGCTGACGGGCCCGACGGGCAGCGGCAAGACCACGACCCTCTACAGCGCCCTGAGCTACCTCAACCACCCGGACGTCAACATCCAGACCGTCGAGGACCCGGTCGAGTACGTTCTCGAGGGCATCAACCAGACCCACGTGCGCGCGAAGATCGGCATGACCTTCGCCAGCGCCCTCCGGGCGATCCTCCGGCAGGACCCGGACATCTGCCTCATCGGCGAGATCCGCGACGAGGAGACCTCGCGCATCGCGATGCAGGCCTCGCTGACCGGCCACCTGGTGCTGAGCACGCTTCACACGAACGATGCGCCGTCGTCCTTCAGCCGCTTGCGCGACATCGGCGTCGAGCCGTTTCTCGTCGCGGCGACCGTGAAGCTCGTCATCGCCCAGCGGCTGGTCCGCCTCATCTGCAAGTTCTGCAAGCAGGAGACCACGCTGACCGACGAGCAGAAGGAGATCCTCTCCAACGTCTGCCCGGAGGCCGTGGACTGGCCGCACTACAAGGGCGCCGGATGCGATGCGTGCAACCATACCGGGTACAAGGGCCGCCAGGGCGTCTTCGAGTTCCTCGAGGTCAACAACCCGATCCGCCAGCTGATCCTCCAGAAGGCCGGCGACGTGACGATCCGCGAGATGGCGATCAAGCAGGGGATGGAGACGCTGGTCGTGAACAGCCTCCGCAAGCTGAAGGACGGCGTCTCCACGATGGAGGAAGTCATGACGGTCTGGCCGATGGAGGACGAGTAGCCGGCCATGGCGGGTTTCACCTACGTCGCGCGAAACCAGGCCGGGCAGGTGGTCCGCGCCGCCCTCGATGCGGCCGACCGGCAGGACGCCCTGTCCCGGCTTCGCGCCATGGGCCTCATCGTGGTCGACCTGGCGGCGCAGGGCGAGGCGCCCGCCGCCGCATCCGTCCGTCCCGCCGCCAAGACCCGCCGGCCGCTGTTCAGGATGGAGAAGTCGATCTCGACGTCCGAGAAGTCGGTTTTCTGCCGCCAGCTCTCCATCACGGTGAACGCCGGCATGCCGCTGCGCGACGCGCTCGAGTCGATCGCCAACGACATGGACCATCCCACGTTCCGCAAGGTGCTGCTCGCCGTGGTCGCCCGGCTGCACCAGGGCGAGTCGTTCTCCCATTCGATCGAGCGGTTTCCCCAGCATTTCAGCACGCTGTTCGTGGCGCTCGTGCGCGCCGCCGAGGAGTCGGGGAGCCTCCCGGAGACCCTCGACCAGCTCGCCGGCTACATGGAACGCAGCGAGAAGCTGATCAAGAAGATCAAGGCGGTCACCTCCTACCCGATGTTCATCCTCGTCTTCTTCCTGATCGTCAGCGTCGTCATGACCGCCTTCGTACTGCCCAAGTTCATGGACAGCTTCAAGGGATTCGACGTGGTCCTGCCGCCCCTGACCCGGTTCGTGTTCGGGATGAACGCCTTCGTCCTCGGCCACTGGTACTGGTTCGTCGGCGCGATCGTCGTTCCGGTCGTGAGCGCGCTGCTCTACCGCCGCAACCCGAAGGGACGGTACAATCTCGATGCCGCGGTCCTCAAGCTGCCCTTCTTCGGGGTCTGCATCCGCGAATTCGCCCTGGCCCGCTTCTGCCGCAATCTCTCCATCATGCTCCGCGGCGGCGTCGGAATCACGACGGCCATGGACATCACCTCGGCGGTCAGCGGGAACGTCGTCATCGTGGAGTCCATGCTCAAGGCCAAGGAGCGGATCCTGAGCGGGGAGCGCATCGCGGCCAGCCTCGCGAAGGACAAGGAAGTCCCCAAGCTCATCATCCGCATGGTCGGCGTCGGCGAGGAATCCGGACGCCTTCCGGAAGTGCTTGACAAGGTTGCCACGTTATACGAAGAATACGTTGAAAACCGGATCGTGACCGCGACGTCGATGTTCGAGCCGGTCGTCATCTGCCTGTTCGGCGGCGTGGTTCTGGTCCTCGTTCTTGCGATCTATCTGCCGATCTTCACGGTCTCCCAGGGCGTGAAGTAGACGGTGAAACGGGGGTTTCCGACCTCTGGATGGAACCGAGGGTCCATGGCGGCGGGCAGGGGGGGCATCTCCCCCGGGAGTCCCGTCGCCGCCCGATCGAATCGCCCCGCCTTTCATAATCGCCCCCGCTTGTTTCTCATTTATGGGAAAGGAAAGGCCCCGGCGCTCCGGTTTCCCGGGCGCCCGACAGACTGCGATCCCGGCATCGTCGAATCCGGGGAGTTGGCACGGCGCCTGCTCCATGCAGCCCTCGCGGTTGGGCTGGGTGGAGAGAAAGAAAGGCGCAACGACGATGAACCGGAACAAGGTTGGCGGGAAGAGCGGGGCGGCGCGTGCGTCGCGGGCCGGCTTCACGCTGGTCGAGTTGATGGTCGTGGCCGTCATCGTGGCGATCCTGGCGGCGGTTGCCATCCCCCTGATGACCGGCGGCAAGAAGAAGGCGATGGCCTCCGAGGCCGATTCTTCGCTGGGCGCCGTCAGGGCCTGCCTGCGTGCGATGTACGCGGAAACGCGGAACTACTCCAAGGACCCGAACGGCAACACGATCCAGGCGGGGGATCCCCTGACGTCGATCCCGGGGGTCTCCGTCGGCGATCTCGAGGGCAAGTACTTCAAGGAATCGGATTACGATGTCGCGTCGATTTCGGCGTCGGCCTACTCCCTGCGCTGCAGGGGGAGCACCGGCGAGGTGTCCGGGGTGACGATCACGCTGGACCAGGGCGGGACGTTCATCAGGACGGGACTTTGAGGGATGTGAGGACGACGTGACCGGCTGACGGGTGTACCGAGGCGGGTTGCGAAGGTGGGAACAGGGAGCCGGCCGGGGGATACCGGTGCGCCAGCCGCCTGATGCGGCGGGCGGAGGACGGGGAAGAAAACAAAGAAAAAAAAGAGAACGAAACCATGCCGGCCGGAAGGCCGGCGACAAGAAAGCGAACGAGAAAAATGAAACTGCGCACGAGTAAGAAGGGGTTCACGCTGGTTGAGTTGATGGTCGTCGCCGTGATCGTGGCGATCCTGGCCGCCGTGGCCATCCCGCTGATGAGCGGCAACAAGAAGCGCGCGATGGCGACCGAGGCCGAGGCGGCGCTGGGCAGCGTCCGTACGGCCCTCCGCGCGATGTACGCGGAGACGAAGGCCTACGACAAGGATCCGAACGGCACCACGATCTCGGGCAGCGTGACGAACATCCCGGGCGTGACGGCGGAAGACCTCGAAGGCAAGTACTTCAAGGCCGCCAACTACTCGATCGAGTCGATCTCGACGAGCAGCTACTCGATCCAGGCCGTCGGCAGCACCGGCGAAGTGAACGGTGTGACGATCAAGCTGAACCAGGACGGTAACTTCACCCGTACCGGCCTGTAATCCGATAACGAGCCAGAGCGCGGGCGGTGACGGGGGTGGAAAAGCCCGCACCGCCCGCGCGGCTTGTTTCGGGGGGGGATTTGCCGGATGATCGCGCGCATGAGAAGAATACGACCGGCGCGACGCGGGTTCACGCTCGTGGAGTTGATGATCGTGGCCGTGATCGTGGGGATCCTGGCCGCCGTGGCCGTGCCGCTGATGGCGGTGAACCGGAAACGGGCCATGGCGACGGAGGGCGAGTCGGCGCTGGGAACGGTTCGCGGGGCCCTGAGGGCGATGTACGCCGAAACCAGGGATTATTCGAAGAGCTTCACCGGCTCGACGATCACGCCGGGGCCCGTGACGGTCATCCCGGGCGTGGGGCCCGTCGATCTCCAGGGACAGTACTTCGCCGCGGAGAACTACGAGATCGAATCCGTGGGTCCCACGACGTTCATCCTGCGCTGCAGCGGTACCACGGGCAGCGTCGCGGGGGTGACGATCCGGATCGATCAGGACGGTACCATCACGAGGGTCGGTCTGTAGCGCCGGGCGCCGGTCGGAAGCGGACAACAACATGGTCTATCGCGAGACAGTGGCGGGCGTGGACATCAGCGACGGCGGCGTCGCCGTCGCCTGCGTCGTCCCGCGCCGGGGCGGGGGGCTGGGCGTCACGCACGCCGGCTACGCCGACATCCCCGGGGACGCGAAGGACGCGGATGTTGCCGCCATCGTCCGGTCCGTGTGGAAGCAGGCGGCCATCCCCACCTACACCGTGGCTTCGTGCCTGAACACGGGATCCCTCCTGCTCCAGTACTTCCACTACCAGAACCTGTCGGAGGACGAAACGCGGTCCGCCCTGCGGCTCGAGGCCGAGGAGTCGCTCCAGGTCCCGGCGAAGGACCTCCTGTTCGACTGGCACGGCGCGGAGACCGGGGGGGCGTCCTCGGACCGGGCCCCGGCCCGCGAGGGCGTGCTCGTCGCGGCCCCGCGCGCCGCCGTCGACCAGCACCGCGCCATCCTGGCCTCGGCCGGCCTCTACCCGGTCATCCTCGACGTCGGCGCCCTGGCCGTCTGCAACCTCTGGATGCGGATCGACGGCGCCCGGCTCCGCGACGAGGTCGTCTTCGCGGTCAATCTCACCCGCCAGAGCGCCCACCTCGTCATCCTCGCGTCGGATGGCCGGGTGTACCCCCGCACCATCGTGTGCGGGTCCGCCGACTGGGGTTCCTCGATCGACTACCTCATCGACAACATCACCGGCCAGGAGGACTACGCCGAGACGAAGCTGGGCCTTCCACCCGTCCGCCGCATCCTGATGACGGGGTCCATCCCCGGGGGCGGCGCTTTTCTCGAGAAGATCCGGAGCCGCCTCGCCCATCCCGTCGAGGGATGGACGCCGATGGCGGGGGAGCATGTCAGCGTGGCGCGCCGGGCCTCGCGCCTGAAGACGGATCCCGACCTGGCCCGCCGCATGACCGTCAGCCTGGGCCTCGCCCTGAGGGGGTTCGACCGTGACGGCGTTTAGGATCAACCTCATGCGGGAGATCGTGCCCCCCCCCGCCCGCCGGGCGAGGATCTTCCTGCTCTTCATTGCCTATGTCCTCGTGTTCGGCGCGATTTCGACCTTCGCCGCGTGGCGCCTCACCATCCGGATGGTCGAGTTGCGCGGTCGGCGGCACGGGATGGATCTTCAGGAGAAGTGGTTCCGGCAGAAGTTCCCCGACGTGGCCTCGTTCCAGGAATACTCCGACGATCTCCGGCTCGGGCTCGAGCACTGCGAGACGCAACTGGCCGGCATCGGCGAGGTCGTCGGCCGGCGCTGCGACCTGCCCCCGCTGCTGCTCTCGATCCTCCAGCCGATGACCCCCGGCATGCGCGTGGGCTCGTTCTCGATCGACCGGGAGAAGAAGTCCTTCGGGTTCGAGGTGTCCGTCCCCGCCGCGACCTTCGAGCGCCGCCGGCAGGGCGACGCCGACATCATGACGTCGTGGAACGAACACCCCGTCCTCCGCACCCGGCTCAAGAGCATCGTGCTGATCGGCAGCCGGCGGGCCCGGGGCCCGACGGGGTTCGAGTATGTCCTGACCTTCAGCGGCGTGATGAAGGACGCGCGCGCAACGGCGGAGCCCTGATCATGGACGTGGGTGCTTTCCTGCGGTCGAAGACGAGGATGCGGCTGTGGCTGCTCCTTCCCCCGGTGGCGTTCGTCCTGCTGGCGGGAGGGGGCGCGTGGTACTGCGTCCGGGCGGACCGCGACATCCGGTGGAAGAAGGAGTTCCTCGAGTCGGCCCCGGAACTGCGGGTCATGCTCCAGAACGCGCTGTCCGTGTCGAGCAACTCCTACCTGACCGCATGGAGCACCGGCCAGGCCCGGGAGAACCTCAACTCCCTGTTCAACGACGTGGCGCGGCAGTCCGGTTTCACCATCAACTCCCTCGGCATCGAGGAGGGGACCGGGGCGCGGAAGGGGTTGCGCGCGACGGTCAAGGGCGACGGAACCGTGGACCTCGTGCTCCGTTTCATCGAGGCCGCGGAGAAGCCCGGGAACCTGGTGACCCTGGAGTCGGCCACGATGACCGCGATGCGACCGATGGCGAATCCGCCCTACCAGGTGGAGATGACGTTCCTCTATGCGTACAACCCGAAATAGCCGGAGGACATGCGCCCCCTTCGCCGCGGCCGCGGCGCTCCTGTGCGCTGCGGGGGCCGGTTGTCGCGACGCGGCGGAGTCGCAGGGGCTGCAGGCGCACCGGGCCGTTGCCGATCGCGTGGCTCGCGCCATGGACGACCTCCAGAAGCGCCGGGCCTCGCTGGAGGCCGGCGCGGACATCCAGGACGCGGTGGCCGGATTGAACGTCATGAAGGAGCCCCCCGCGCCGGCCCCGGAACCGGTCGTCGCGCCCGAGGCCGATCCGGCCGCGGATCCGGCCGATCCGGCGGCGGATGCCCCGGCGCCCGCACCGTCCGTCTTCCGGCTCCAGGGCATCGCCTGGCATCCGGCCGCCCCCCTGGCGATCGTCAACAAGCGTACCGTCGGCGTCGGCGATACGGTCGACGGCCGCCGCGTCGAGAGCGTCACCCGCGAGGGCGTCGTCCTGGTCGGCCCGGACGGCGACCGGCTGGAACTCCGACTCTATGAACCCGGATCGCAACAGCCCTGAGCCCGTGCGACGCGCCGCGGCGCGCCGGGGCGCCACGCTCATCGAGGTGCTCTGGACCTGCGTCATCCTCGCGGTCGTCGCCCTGGCCGCGGGGTCGTTCGTCTCCCTCTCGACCGGCACCGTCTCGGTGACGCGCAACCACCGCCTCGGCCTCGAGGCCGCCAACAGCCGCCTGGAGGACCTTCGCTCGGCCGGCTTCGACGCGGTCAAGCCGTCGACGCAGAACTACGTGACCAACTACATCCGATGGTCGGGCTCGGCCTGGGTCCGTTCGACGAGCAATCCGGGCGAGGTGCTGACGATCCTCGGCCAGACCTATCCCATCATCACGACCGTCGTCTACGTCGACATCAACGGCGGGCCGGTCTCCTACGACGTGCTCCATGTCGCCGTCCTCGTGAAGTACCGGAAGAACGAACCCAACACGGTGAGGTTGTGGACGTACATCGGTCCATGAAGCCGCGCCCCGGTCGCGCGGGGTTCACGGTGGTCGAGCTCCTGGCCACCGTCGTCACGGCGGGCATCCTGGCCGTGGCGATGGGGTCCATCCTGTATTTCTCCTTCACCGCCCTCCGCCGGAACAACGAACGGATCACGCTCCAGCGCGACGCCACGTTCGCCTTCGACATGATCGCCCGCACCGCCCAGGGCGCCTCGCCGGCCGAGATCACCCTGGCGACGAAGTCGGTCACCTTCGGCACCAATGCGTTCCGCACGAAGCGGATCCGGTTCTTCGACAACAACACCGGCGACCTCGTCTACGATCCCGACATCGCCATCGGCGGCAACGAGCAGGTCATCGTCAACGACCGGCTCAGTTCGTTCGGCGTCACGATGGTCGGCAGCCGGCTCGTCATCCAGATGGTGGTTTCGTACAGCACCGAGAATCTCACCTACTCCAATTCGGTCACGATGAGGAATTGACGGAGGCGCACCATGAACGCGATTCGTCGTCCAGCAGAACCCGCCGGAGGCACTCCGGATTTCACGGAGGGCACGGATCCGAAGCCGGTCCGGTCCGGTCCGCCGTCTTCGATCCGTGATATCCGCGCCATCCGTGGTTCTCCACGTCCGGTCGATGGCCGGCGCGGTGCGACCCTGCCGATCGTCATGGGGCTCGTCGTCGTTCTCACCCTCTTCGGCGCCGGGATGCTCGCCAGTGCGGGGGCGACCCGCCTCGACGCCATCCGCCGCCAGCAGTCGCTCCAGTGCTTCTGGGGCGCCGAGTCCGCCCTGGCCCTCGTCCGCCACCGTCTCTTCAACGAGCCCTCGTACCGGCAGTCCCCGACGCCCATTGTCTTCACCAGCGGCCTGATGCGGGCCGATGCCCAGGTCGTCCGTTCGGGCGACCTCTACACCGTCACCGCGCGCGGCTCCAACACCGCCAACCGCCTCGGCCGGCGGATCCAGCAGGAGTTCCAGCTCCAGCAGTTCGGCTACTGGGACGACTTCGCGCTCTTCGCCGGTGTCGGAGGCGGCGACATGGGACAGAGCGTGTCCATCTACGGCGACGTCTTCTGCGAGGGCGATCTCCGCATGATGCAGACCGCGGCGATCTTCGAGTGCCTCTACTGCAAGGGCAGCCTCAACATGAGCCAGAGCGCTGTCGTCCACGACGAGGCCTACATCGGCGGCACCATCAGCCTCAAGAACTCGTCCACGATCGAGGGCGGATCCTATCCCTTCAGCAGCCCGGCGAATCCCTACTACATCGTCCAGCCCACCGTGCCGGTGCTCGATTCCTCCTACTACAACTCGATGCCCCCCATCGCGGCGGTTTCCAACTCGGGATTGAACTTCGGCGCCAACATCAACCTGGCGGGCCAGACGAAGTTCGTCCAGGGGGCCGCCTCGCTCCAGCAGGTCAAGACGCTGACGAGTTCCCCGGGCGGCGGAATCCTCGTCGTCCGGGATTCGTTCTCCCTCCAGCAGTCCTGCCAGATCGGCCCCAACGTCACCGTGATCTGTGGCGGCAACTTCGAGATGGGCCAGAGCACCCGGATTGGCACCAATGCCCTGGTCTACTCGGGGACCCGGATCAACATGAAGCAGTCCGGGATCATCTCCTCCCGGGCCGCGTTGATCACGCCGGGAATCATCGACATGAAGCAGGCCGCCCAGGCGTCGGGCTTCCTCTACGCCGGGCAGGACCTCGACATCTCGCAGACCATCACCATCCAGGGCCTCGCCTACGCCAAGAACCGCGCGGACCTCTCCCAGGGCGTCATGATCACGTACAACAAGAGCGTCCTTCCGTTCAACTTCCCACCGGGCATCCAGACCAACGACGCCGTCACCATGACCCCCAGGAAGTGGAGGGAGTTGTAGGCCCCCCGGTCCCGCCATTCGGGCGCTTCTCCGGCTCATGGACCTGATCCTGCGGGCGCCCCGGAATCCGCATGGCACCCGGGATCCAGCGAACGGCCGGGCCGGCGGCCCGGCCCTGCCACGGATTTCCCGGGAGCGACGGGTAGGGCCGGGCCGCCGGCCCGGCCGGACGGAAGGCCCGCGCGAGCGTCGTCGTCGTTGCACCGGACCGGAGAAGCGGCCCCGCCATTCCGGCCGGCGGTATCGCCTTGCGTTTTCCGCCCGGCCCTGTAGCCTCGCCTGTGGCGATGTGCGAGACGGCGACATTCGAGGCGGGGGCTGGCCGCGGACGGCCGGGGCGCCGCAGGCCGCGGGATCGTCGCAGCCGGCGCGGGGCGACGCTTGCCCTGGTCCTGGGCTTGGTCGTGATCGTCGGGTTCCTGGGCAACGGGCTCCTGAGCTCCGCCGGAAGCTGCCGGCTCGATGCCGTCCGGCGCCAGCAGTCGCTCCAGTGCTTCTGGGGCGCGGAGTCCGCCCTGGCCCTGGCGCGGACACGGCTCTACACCGACGAGTCCTATCGCAGTTCGCCGACGGCCATCGTCCTGACGAACGGCCTCATGGTGGCCCACGCGAGCGTGTCCAGGGCGGGGAACACCTACGTTGTCTCCGCGACGGGATCCAACACCCACAGCCGGATCGACTGGCGGCTGAGGCAGGATTTCACGCTGCAGTCGCTCGGCTTCTGGGACGACTTCGCCCTGTTCGCCGGTCCCGGGGGGATCGACATGTCCCAGAGCGTGTCGGTCTACGGCGACGTCTACTGCGAGGGCGACCTGCGGATGTCGCAGTCGGCGGCGATCTTCGAGAGCCTGTACTGCCGCGGCGACCTGGAGATGAGCCACAGCGCCGCGATCTACGAGGAGGCCTACATCGGCGGCCGGATCTCCATGAGCAGGACATCGGTCGTCTACGGGGGGTCCTACCCGTTCAGCAGCCCGGCGAATCCGTACGAGATCCTGTCGCCCACGGTGCCGACGCTCGACACGTCGTTCTACGACAGCCTGCTGAGGCTCGCGGCGTCGAGCGACTCGGGGCTCAACTTCAACAGCAGCATCGACCTGGCCGGCCAGACCCGGTACGTCTCCGGCAATGCCTCGCTCAAGATGTCCCAGTCGATCGTCAGCCGTCCCCCGGGCGGCGTCCTCGTCGTCGCCGGGTCGTTCGACATGAAGCAGAACAGCCAGATCGGCCCCGACGTGACCGTGATCTGCGGCGACGGGTTCTCGATGGGCCAGAACACGCGGATCGGGACGAACGCGCTGATCTACGCCGCCGGCGGCATCGACATGCGGCAGAGCGGCATCGTGGCCAACCGGGCGGCGCTCCTGACGCCCGCGACCCTCACCATGCGGCACGCCGCGCAGGCCTCGGGGCTCGTCTACGCGGGGCGGACCCTGGACCTTTCGCAGGGCATCGTCATCGAGGGCCTGGCCTACGCCGGGTCGCGGGCCGACCTCTCGCAGAGCGTGAGGATCACCTACAACAAGACGGTGTTGCCCTGGTCGTTGCCGCCGGGCATCGCGACCAACGGCGCCGTGCAGATGCTGCCGCAGCAATGGCGGGAGATGTGACCGGTTCTTGGGGAGATTGAGCATGAAACGGATGACGCTGGCGTGGACGTGGGCGGTCGGGATCGCGGCGGCCTGCGGCCTGTGGCTGGGCGGCGGGTGCGAGGTGGTGGATGAGTACAACAACGTGCTGTCGATCACGCCGTCCTCGACGAATGTCACGGAGGCGTCGGGCGTGGTTCTCTTCTCCGTTGCGGTCAACGGCGTGTCGAACCTGACGGTGGGCGGCTCGTCGACCAACAGCACCACGTCCGGCCCGCCCGTGATCCTCCCCATCGTATGGTCCGTGGCGAACCCGGCCCTGGGATCCATCCAGGCGGCGGCCGGGCTGACCGCCGTGTACACGCGCAACGGACTGGCCGTCGGCAACAACTACGTCTACGCGAGGGACTCCGGGCGTCGATACGAAAGCGTGGCGGTCGTTTCGCAGACGAACCCGGAAGAGGCCGATGAGCCCGGCTCCGGGGCCACCAATGCGCCTGCTCTGACGGGACCGGGATCCCTGGTCGTCTCGCCGGCGGCCACGGTGGTGACCAATGTGTCCGCAACCGTGACGCTCACCGTGGTCTCGGAGACGATCAACGCCGCCTCCGGGCCGGTTCAGCTCCCGTTCATCTGGAGCGTCTCGTCCGCCGGTCTCGGCGTCATCCAGGTCTCCGGCGGCCGGACCGCCGTGTACGAGCGCAACGGCGCGGCGGTGGGGAACAACTTCATCACCGTCGTCGATTCCAGCGGCCGCTACGAGGGCACGGCCGTCATCGAGCAGCGCTGACCGGGGATCGCGCAACGTCCCGGTCCGCCCGGAGGCGCCGCCGGCCGGGCCCCGCGGGGTCTCAGCGGGCGGCGGTCCGCGGGGGCTCCTCGCACACGACGCGAAAACCGACGTTGAAGACGCGCTGCCAGGGCGGATGGGCGGTCCGGATCGAGGGACGGCACCGCACGGGCGGGTCGAAGAACGAACCGCCGCGGACGACGCGCGGGACGTCGCGCGCCTCGTCGTTGCGGCCGTCGCCGTCGGAGTAGGGGTAGGCCGCGCGGGCGCTGCGGGTCCACTCGCCGGCGTTGCCGGCCATGTCGTGAAGGCCCCACGCGTTGGCGCCGTACGAGCCGATGGCGGCGGTCACGACGGCCCCGTCGTCCCCGGCCGACTCCTGCGCGACGGCCCCGTCGAGCAGCAGGTGCTCCAGGCCCCCCGTGATCCGCGTCTTCCCGCGCAGCACGCCGGTGAACGAGGCGTCGGCGGTGTTGGCGAGGCGGGCGAAGGAGGCGGCGTCGGTCCAGCCGGCGGGCATGCGGGCGTCGGACCCGGCGCGCGCGGCGTATTCCCACTGCGCCTCGGTCGGCAGCCGGAACGTGCGGCCGGTGCGCGCGGAGAGCCACCGGCAGAACGCGGCGGCCTCGTTCCACGAGACGCGCAGGACGGGCTGGCGCGGCTCGTTGAGCGGGAGGCCGATGTCGTCGTCGACCGCGTGGCGCTTGCCGTAGTGGCCGCTGTCGTGCGCCGCGGCGAACCGGGCGAACTGCTCGTTGGAGACCTCGCAGACGCCCATGCGGAACGGCGCGACGTCGACGGCGCAGACGGGCCGCTCGTCGCCGTCGCTGCGCGGGTCGCCCATCGCAAAGCGCCCGCCGGGGATCGCGACGAGATCGAGCGTGACGCCGCCGCCGAGGTCGACCGTCTCGCGCGGGCCCGCGAGCGCGGCCTGGCGGCGCGCGGCCTCGCCGCTTGCGAACGGCCAGCCCTCGACCGCCGGGGCGGCGACGGCGGCGGGCGGGGCGGGGGCGACGGGCGTGGCGTCGTAGGCATCGGCCTTCGGGATCGCCTCGGGATCCTCCGCGGGGCCGCCGATCCGCCCGCGCATCGCCATGCGGCGCTCGTGCATGCCGTCGGGGATCGGGAAGACCTCGCCCCAGGTGCCGTGGCACGGCGCGTTGAGGTCGATCCACGTGACGAGGCGGTCCCAGTCCTCCGCGGCGAGCCGCACGCCGTGGTGGCCGCGTTCGAGCATCTGGACGAGCGGGCTGGTGCCGGCGTGGTATTCGCCGGGGACGAGCATCGAGACCTCGTCCTCGATGCCGACGCGCCGCACGCGGGGGACGAGCGCCTCGTAGGCCGGCGTGTAGCGCAGGACGCCGCCCGTCGCCTCGCGCATCGCCGGGTGCATGCGGTCGGTGTCGAGCCTGCTGCCCGCGAGGCCCCGGTAGCCCTGCACCCGCTCCTCGCGGCGCAGATCCGGAAGGCCCGGGCGCGAGCCGTCGTGACAGCCGGCGCAGTGGCGGTCGAGCACGGGCTGCACCTCGCGGGCGAAGTCGAAGCCGCGGACCGGCCCGCGCCACGGCGTCACGTCCCGCGGCGCGCGGCGCGCGGCGGCGGCCGTGGCGGCCGGCGCGGCCTGGGGCGGCGGCTCGTGGCAGCCGGCGCACGCGACGGTCTCGCCGGGCATCGCGGTGTACCAGCTGCGCATGAGCTGCACGGCGCGGCCGTCCGCGTCGAGCGCCTGGAACGCGATCGGCGTGCACGCGGGGACGCGGAAGAACGCGGAGCCGTCCTCCTCGACCGGCACGGTGCCGACGATCCGCATGACCTCCCACGGCCCGCCGCGGCCGACCTTGTCCGGGCCGGCCATGTTGAGGTAGCCGAAGTGGTAGGCGACGAGGCGCAGGGCCTTGATCGTGCCGCGCGGCACGCCGGCGAGGCCGGGGCCGGTGTGGACGTCCTGCAGGTAGACCTGCGCGTCGGCGCGGGCGGGGTCGATGCGCGGCGGGATCGCGGGCGGGCGCGGCCGCGACGCGAGGAGCACGGGCTCCAGCAGCGCGCGGTCCGGATCGGCGTGCAGGACGGCCAGCGTGTCGTTCGTGTCCGCGAGGCACAGCGACCACGGCCCGCCCGGCGCGAACTGCGCGGAGACGAGCAGGTGCGCCGCGTCGAGCGGGCAGGGCGTCAGGAACTTCGGCCAGTCGTGCTGCACGAGGTTGTCGTGGACCATGCGGCGGACCGGCTGGCCCTCGCCGGAGAGGCGCCGGATGCCCTCGCCCTCCGTCCCTCCGCGGCTCGTGTCGAGGATCACGAGCTGGCCCATCCGGTGCGGGCCGTGGTAGCCGGAGAGGATGCACGCGATGCGCCCGGGCCGGCCGGGCATCTCGCGCGGGAAGTAGAGCGAGTTCGGGAACCACGAGTTGCTGCCGTAGAGGGCGCGCTGGCCGGTGCCGTCGGGGTTCATCGCCATCAGCATGCGCAGGTAGATGTGGCTGATGCCGGTGTACTCCCAGCGGTGATAGAGGACCTGGCCGTTGGCGAGGACGGTGGGATGGAGGTCGTGGTCCTGGTCGAAACAGAGCTGCCGCAGGTTCGAGCCGTCGGCGTCGATGCGGTAGAGGTTCGACACGCGCTTGAGGCCGTGCCAGCAGGGGACCGACTGGAACGTCGCGGTGGAGCCGAAGACGATGCCGCCGTCGGGCAGGCGGCAGGCGTCGAAGCAGTGGACGTCCTCCGGTAGCGGCGAGAGGTCGCGCAGGCCGGAGCCGTCGATGCCGATCTCGCCGATGCGCCACGTCGACGGCGTCGAGCACGTGAACAGCAGGCGCTTCGCGTCCGCGTCGAGGTCGATCTCGCCGACGTAGCCGCCGTCCGGCGGGCGGTGCAGCGTGCGCAGGGCCGGGACGCCCCCCGTCCAGGACAGGATCGCGATGTCGTTGTCGTAGCCGTCGCGCTCGAGCGAGCTGTTGCACTCGTGGTTCGACGGGAGGCCGATCTCGCGCCCGGCCTCGCGTCCCATCGAGAGGCGCTGGTCGGGGTTCCGCACGCGCTTCGCCTCGGCCTGCATGTCCTTCGGCCGGCGGCGGACGAGGAGGATCCGCGCGTCGCGCACGAGCGGGTGGTCGCGCATCGCCGTGTCGCGCAGCGCCGCCAGGTCGCCCAGCAGCGGATCGACCGCCTCCGGCTTCGCGCCCGCCGCCGCGGCGGCCTCCAGGCGGTTGCTCAGGGCCGCGAGCGCCGCCGCGTACTCCGCGCCGCGCGCGTAGCGGTCGCCGTGCTCCGCGCGCGCGTCCGCGATCGAGCGCCCCAGCGCGCCCAGCCGGTGCGCGCGCCAGATCTCGATCTCCGGCGGACGCTCCGGCACCCGCGCCGGCTCGAACGCCGCCCGGACCGTCGCGGCCGCCAGCAGGATGACGACGGCAGATACTGCGCCCTTCATGCGCCCATTTGAACCCCGGCCCGCGAGGCGGTCAATAGCCAACATCCACCCCCAAGGCTCGACTGTGCCCCGCGAATCAGGAATGAAAGTCGCTCCGGGGGTCTGTTGCACGGCGCCGGTGACACGGCGCCCTCCCGGGCCGTCCTCTCCGATCTCCATGGAGCGGAGCCGGGAGGGCCGCGCTCCACGCGGCCGCATCCCTGCGTAAATCTCACGAGTCCTGCCAGCGGGTCCTGTGCTCAGCCGGAGATCAGCGCGCGGCCCCGGGCTTGACTCGCATCGTCGCGGCATAGGACGTTGTCCAGGGATTGGAAGCCCGCGGGAGGGTGCCATCCAGACCTTGGAAAGACCCCGGAGGACGCCGATGCAGAGAAGGTGTGGTCCGAGCCGCCGTCCGTGGATGCCGCTGCTCGCGGCGGCACTCGCCGCGTCCGCGCGGGGGGAGGTGCCGCCGTGGGAGGATCCGGAGGTCTTCGGCATCGACAAGCTTCCGCCGCGCTGCGCCGCATGGCCGTGCGCGTCGACGGCGGAGGCGATGGCGAGCACCTATGACCGTTCGCCGGGCGTCGTGTCGCTGAACGGCGACTGGGCCTTCCGCTGGGCGCCCGACCCCGGCGCCCGGCCGGCGGGCTTCGAGGCGCCGGCGTTCGACGTGTCCGCCTGGGGCACGATCCCGGTGCCGTCGTGCTTCGAACTGCACGGTCACGGCGTGCCGCTCTACGTCAACATGAAGTACCCGTTCCACGTGGATCCGCCGCGCGTGATGGGAGAGCCGCCGCGGGAGTTCACATCGTTCGCGCACCGCAATCCGGTCGGGTCGTACCGCCGCACGTTCGAGATGCCGGACTCGTGGGCGGGACGCCGCATCCTGCTTCACTTCGCCGGCGTGAGTTCGGCCTTCCACGCGTGGGTCAACGGGGTGCGCGTCGGCTACAGCGAGGAGTCGCGGCTGCCGGCGGAGTTCGACGTCACGGCGGCGGCGAAACCCGGTACGAACGTGCTGGCCGTCGAGGTCTACCGCTTCAGCGATGCGTCGTACCTGGAGGACCAGGACTTCTGGCGGTTGAGCGGCATCCACCGCGACGTGTACCTCTACTCGACGCCCTCCGTCGCGCTGTGGGACTTCCACGCGCAGGCGACGCTGGAGCCGGGAGGCGACGGCGCGCTGCGGCTGCATCACACGGTCCGCAACGCGGCCGATGCGCCGGCCGGCGACCTCCGGGTGCGCGTCACGTTGTTCGATCCCGATGGCCGCCGGGTCGGCGACGGTCCGCGGATCGACGAGGCGATCCCGCCCGCGGCGCCGGGCTTCGGACCGGAACGGACGACGGCGGCGGTGCGCGTCGCCGCGCCGCGGACCTGGACGCCCGAGACACCGCGGCTGCACACGGCGGTCGTCGAGCTGGTGCAGGCGGGGCGCGTCCTCGACGCGCGCCGCGCGTCCGTCGGCTTCCGCCGCGTGGAGATCCGCGACCGGCAGCTGTGCCTCAACGGCGTGCCGATCAAGGTCAAGGGCGTCAACCGCCACGAGATCGATCCCGCGCGCGGTTACGTCCCGACGATGGAGTGGATGGAGCGCGACGTGCGACTGATGAAGCAGGCCAACATCAACTTCGTCCGCACGGCGCACTACCCGCACGATCCGCGCTGGTACGACCTGTGCGACCGCCACGGGCTTCTGGTGCTCGACGAGGCGAACGTGGAGTCGCACGGGCTGAGTTATCACAAGAAGGTCCTGCCCGGCGACCGGCCCGAGTGGAGGGGGGCGGTGGTCGACCGCATGCGGCGCATGGTCGTGCGCGACCGCGGCCACGCCTGCGTCGGGATGTGGTCGCCCGGCAACGAGGCCGGCTACGGGTCGGCCTTCGTCGCGATGCGCGAGGCGGCGCTTGCGGCGGACCCGGAGCGGCGGCCGATGCAGTACGCGGATATGAACCTCGTCGGCGACGTCGACAGCCAGACCTACCCGACGCCGGAGTGGCTGCTCCAGCACGTCGAGGGGCGGGCGACGCGCAAGGGCGAGCGCAACGAGAAGGCGCTCGTCGAGCAGCACGGTCCGTACCCGTCGGGAAAGCCGTTCCTGATGAACGAGTACGCCCACGCGATGGGCAACAGCGTCGGCAACTTCCGCGAGTATTGGGACATCATCGACGCGCACCCGATGCTGATCGGGGGCTTCATCTGGGACTGGGTCGACCAGGCGCTGTGGAAGACCGGCCCGGACGGCCGCCGGTTCCTCGCGTACGGCGGCGATTTCGGCGATGTGCCGAACGACGGCAATTTCTGCTGCAACGGGCTGGTCGGGCCCGACCGCGTGCCGCATCCGCACTACGAGGAGGTGCGGAAGGTGCACCAGTACATCCGCATCGCGCCCGAGGACGCGGCCGCCGGGCGGCTGCGCGTGGAGAACCGGTACGGCTTCACGAATCTCGACCGCTTCGAGGCGGAGTGGCAGCTCGACCGCGACGGCGCGACGGTGCAGCGCGGATCGCTGGGCCGCATCGCCGTAGCCCCCGGGGCGTCGACGGTCGTGGCGGTGCCGTGGACGAAGCCGCCGGCGGACGGCGCCGAGGGATTCCTGACGCTGCGATTCCGGTTGCCGGAGAAGACCTCGTGGGCGGATGCCGGCTTCGTGGTCGCGTGGGAGCAGGTGGCGCTGCCCGGCACGGCGGCCCTCGCGGCGCCTCCGGAGGCGGCCGGGGCGCGGGCGCCGGTCGCGAAGCGGGAGGGGCCCGACGTGGTCGTGCGCGGCGAGGGCTTCGAGGTGCGGATCGACGGCACCCACGGCGGCCTGGCGTCATGGCGGGCGGGGGGGCGCGAACTCCTGGCGCAGCCGTTGCGGCTCAACTTCTGGCGGGTTCCGACCGACAACGACATCGGATGGAAGGCGCCGAAGCAGATGCAGGCATGGGAGGCGGCGGCGGCGGGTGCGCGCGTGAAGGAGATCGCGATGGCGGAGCGCGGCGGCGCGGCCGTGGTGGACGCGGCGATTGAGCTGCCCGTCGGAACCAGCACGGCGAGTCTCGCGTGGGAGATCGGCGCATCGGGGCGCATCCGGTGCACGGCCTCCGTCTCGCCGGCCGGCGGGGGAGGGAAGCCGCCGCCCGAGATGCCCCGGTTCGGCGTTCGGTTCGCCATTCCCGGCGCCATGAGCTCGGTCGAGTGGTACGGGCGGGGGCCGCACGAGAACTACGGGGACCGGAAGACCTCGGCGCCGGTCGGGATCCACCGCGCGGCGGTGGCGGACTGGATCACGCCCTACGTCCGGCCGCAGGAAAACGCGGGCCGGTGCGACGTGCGATGGGTCGGCTTCCGCGATGCGTCCGGCGCGGGCCTGCGCGTGCGCGCGCTCGGCGAGCCGCTGATGGTCACGGCGTGGCCGTACACGGCGGAGGACCTCGCGGCGGCCCGGCACGACATCGAACTGCCGAGGCGCGAGACCATCACCGTCAGTCTCGACCACCGCCAGATGGGTGTCGGCGGCGACAACAGCTGGGGGCTGCCGGTCCACGACGAGTACCGCCTGCCGGCCGGAAAGCCGATGTCCTTCGCGTTCGTGCTCGAACGCGAATGAGGGCGGAAGGACGGAGGCGGAAACCTCGAACCTGAAAGCCGGAGGGATGTGCCCCTGTTCGTCGGCGCAGGGAAGGGACCATGATCGTCGTCCGGCGTCAGCGGATGACGTGGATTTCGACGGGGAGGCGGAGGCGGGACCACGCGCGGTCGGCCGTGAGGACCGGGATGCCGCGGGCCACGGCGAGGGTCGAGGGGCGGGGCTGACCTCCGACCTCTGACTTCCGCCCGCTGGGCTCCGCTCCCCGCTCTTCCCCTCCCGTCTCCCCTCTCCCGGCTCCCCCCCCCCCGCTCTCCTCCTCTCCGCTCTCTGCTCTTCCCTCTCCGCTCTTCGCTCTTCGCTCTTCCCTCTTCCCTCTCCCGACTCCCCGCTCTCCTCCTCTCCGCTCTCCGCTCTTCCCTCTCCCGTCTCCCCCCTCCCGACTCCCCCCTCCCCGCTCTCCGCTCTCTTCTCTCCGCTCTCCGCCCTCCGCTCTCTGCTCTTCCCTCCCCGCTCTTTCCTCTCCGCCCTCCCGCCCTCATCCCCCGCGCAGGCGGCGCAGCGTGGCGGTGGG
>Ga0194127_10001351_pt1 | contig 36120 bp, 28 predicted proteins | sample TA2KigC100mmetaG_FD_148624 | JGI IMG/M metagenome (GOLD analysis project Ga0194127, IMG submission 148624) | Freshwater microbial communities from Lake Tanganyika, Tanzania - TA2015036 Kigoma Deep Cast 100m | ecosystem: Environmental > Aquatic > Freshwater > Lake | place: Tanzania: Lake...
AACGTCCAACAACCAACAACCAACATCCAACAGCCAACAACCAACATCCAACAGCCAACAACCAACATCCAACAGCCAACAACCAACATCCAACAGCCAACAACCAACATCCAACAGCCAACAACCGGCGATGGATGTCCAAAGGTTGGAAGAGGTCGGGGCCGGGGCTTCCAAGGATTGGAAGGCGGCGATGGCGGCGGGGGCGGTGTGGTTCGTGGCGCATGCGGGACTGCTGATCCTGACGGAGCCCGGGAATCCGGAGCTGTGGATCGCGGCGCTGCCGGCGGTGTGGGTCATGGCGGCTGCGATCGGGGCCGCGGCGCGCGCGCCCCTGAAGCCCGCCATCGCCGTGGCGTCGGCGCTGGCCGTGCACAACGGGGCCGGGGGGCTGGCGCTGCTGCAGGATCCGGCCGGCGACTACAACGCAGCCAAGGCGGCGACCGTGCTGTCGCTTGCCGGCCCGGGCGACACGGTCGTCACGGCGGGCGGCCCCGTCTTCTTCCGCCACCTCCGGTATCACAGCCCGGCCGATGTCGTCGATGCATGGACGGGGGCGGGGCGGAACGGGGTCCCCGGTGTCAGGTCTCAGGTGTCAGGCGCGGAATCGGGCGGGGCGGCGGCGACCGGGCGGCTGATGGTGCTGGGCGACGTTTTCGCCCCGCCGAGGTCGATGGAGATCCGGTTCCCGGAGGCCGCGGATCGCCTCCGGACATGGGCCGCGGAAGTTCGCGGTTCGGCCGTCGAACTGCGCGACGACGCCTTCGGAGGGATCTTCCGCCTTCCCTGATCCGGTTCGCCCGGATGGGTCGCTTGTGGTTGGCGCATAACCATCTTATCCAGAAACACTACCAATAGTGTTGTTTCGGGCCCGGGGACGCCGAATAGCGTTGCGTTTCCGGGCCCTTTTTTGTACGCTGCACCAATAATCCGGAGAGGAAAGGTCGAACATGGCGGATGCGACGGACGGGGCGAAGCCGGCGGCGCCGGAAGCGGGTGCAGCCGGGGTGCCGGGGACCTACGATGCCGGGTCGATCACGGTGCTGGGCGGTCTTGACGCGGTGCGCAAGCGCCCGGCGATGTACATCGGCGACACCGGGGTGCGGGGGCTGCATCACTGCGTATTCGAGGTGGTGGACAACAGCATCGACGAGGCGCTGGCGGGGTTCTGCGAGCACGTCCGCGTTGCGATGAACGCGGACGGGTCGATCACGGTGGACGACGACGGGCGCGGCATCCCGGTGGACCTCCACAAGACGGAGAAGCGCTCGGCGCTCGAGGTCGTGATGACGGTGCTGCACGCGGGCGGGAAGTTCGATCACAACTCCTACAAGGTGTCGGGCGGATTGCACGGCGTCGGCGTGTCGTGCGTCAACGCGTTGAGCGAGTGGATGGAGGTCGAGGTCCGCCGCGACGGAAAGGTCTACCACCAGCGCTACGAGCGCGGGAAGCCGGCGACGGCGGTGGAGCCGATCGGCAAGACCCGGGGCACGGGGACGAAGGTCACGTTCTTCCCGGATCACCAGATCTTCCCGTTGATCCAGTACAACTGGGACATCCTGGCGAACCGCCTGCGGGAACTGGCGTTCCTGAACCGCGGCGTGGAGATCGCGCTGAAGCAGGAGGATCCCGCCCGCGAGGAGATCTACCGCTACAAGGGCGGCATCGTGGAGTTCGTCGAGCACATCAACCGCGCGAAGAATCCGCTGCATCCGAAGGTGGTCTTCCTCGAGGGCGAGAAGGACCGCGTGCAGGTCGAGATCGCGATGCAGTACTGCGACGCCTACAACGACAGCATCTTCACGTTCACGAACAACATCAACACCATCGAGGGCGGCACGCACCTCAGCGGCTTCCGCTCGGCCCTGACGCGGACGGTCAACGCCTACGCGAAGGCGAACAAACTCTTCAAGAACGAGAGCGACACGATGGGGGGCGACGACGTCCGCGAGGGCCTCACGTCCGTCATCAGCGTCAAGGTCCCCGACCCCCAGTTCGAGGGGCAGACGAAGACGAAGCTGGGCAACGGCGAGGTCGAGGGCATCGTCGCCTCGATCGTGAACGAACAGCTCGGGACGTACTTCGAGGAGCATCCCAGCGTTGCGCGGCGCATCATCGAGAAGGGACTGCTCGCGGCGCGCGCGCGGGAGGCGGCGCGCAAGGCCCGCGACCTCACGCGGCGCAAGGGCGCGCTCGACAGCGGGGGCCTGCCGGGCAAGCTGGCGGACTGCTCCGAGAAGGACCCGGGGTCGTGCGAGCTGTACATCGTCGAGGGGGACAGCGCCGGCGGCTCGGCCAAGCAGGGGCGCGACCGCCGCTTCCAGGCGGTCCTGCCGCTGCGCGGCAAGGTTCTGAACGTCGAGAAGGCCCGCGACGACAAGATGCTCAACAACAATGAAATCCGGATGATGATCCAGGCGCTCGGCGCGGGGTTCGGCGCGGAGGAATTCAAGATCGAGAACCTGCGCTACCACCGGATCGTGATCATGACGGATGCCGATGTCGACGGCTCGCACATCCGCACGCTGTTGCTGACGTTCTTCTACCGGAAGATGCCGGAGCTCATCAAGCGCGGCCACATCTTCATCGCGCAGCCGCCGCTCTACAAGATCAAGCGGAAGAACCGGGAGGAGTACATCGAGAGCGACGCGCAGCTGACGCGCATCCTGCTCGACCTCGCGGTGGACGAGGTCCGGCTGGCCGACGGGAAGGGCCGGGTGATGGCCGAGGGCAAGGCGCTCGGCGAGATCCTGCAGCTGGTCTCGGAGGTCGAGGGCCATTCCGACCAGATCCGGCGCAAGGGGCTGAACGTCCAGGAGTACCTGCTGCACCGCGACCCGAAGACGGGCTCGCTGCCGCAGTACCGCGTCACGATCGCCACCGCCGACGGCGAGGAGACCCGCTACGCGCGGACCGAGGCGGAACTGCGGACGCTGCGCGAGGAGGCGGAGAAGCGGAGCGGGGCCCAGCTCGAGATCTTCCAGAACGGCGAGGGAAGGCAGGACCGGCAGCCGGGGATCCGGTGGGTGGAGATCTACAACGCGGCGGCGCTGGCCCGCACGCTGGCGCTGCTGGAGAAGAAGGGGTTCGGGCTCGGGCACCTGATCGACGCGCCGGATGACCCGCCGTTCCAGCTCCTCGACGGCGACGGCAAGGGCGCGCCGGTGACGTCGCTGCAGCACCTGCTCAACCAGGTCCGCGAGCTCGGGCGGAAGGGCCTGAACATCCAGCGGTACAAAGGTCTCGGCGAAATGAACCCGGAGCAGCTCTGGGAGACGACGCTGAACCCGGAGAACCGGAAGATGCTCAAGGTCATGCTCGAGAGCGAGGGCCGGGCGGAGGAGTTGTTCCCGATCCTGATGGGCGACGCCGTCGAACCGCGCCGGAAGTTCATCGAGGACAACGCGCTCAACGTCCGCAATCTGGATATCTAGGAGGTTTCGGGTGCCCGGTGCGGGGGTTCGGGAAGGGCGGATGGTCTTCGGCGGCACGAGGTCGTGCCCGGCGGCCGCCCGTCCGTTCCCGTCCGGCCTGACGCCCGGCACCTGACACCCGACACGCCGGCCTGGGAGTTCTATGTACGCAAACAACGACCGCATCGAACCGATCAACCTCGAAGAGGAAATGCAGCGCGCCTACATCGACTACTCGATGTCGGTGATCATCGGCCGCGCGCTGCCGGATGCCCGCGACGGGCTGAAGCCCGGCAACCGGCGCATCCTCTTCGCCATGCGCGAACGCGGGTGGACCGCGTCGAAGCCCTTCGTCAAGTGCGCGAAGGTCGTCGGCGAGGTGATCGGCAACTACCATCCCCACGGGGACTCCGCCGTCTACGACACCCTGGTGCGCATGGGGCAGGACTTCTCGATGCGCTACATGCTCATCCGGGGGCAGGGGAACTTCGGATCGATCGACGGCGATCCCCCCGCGGCCTACCGGTACACCGAGTGCAAGCTTCATCCGCTGGCCGAGGAGATGCTGGCGGAGATCGAGAAGAACACGGTCGACATGCAGCCGAACTTCGACGAGTCGCTGCAGGAGCCGAAGGTGCTCCCGGCGCGGCTCCCGAACCTGCTGGTGAACGGCTCGACCGGCATCGCGGTCGGCATGGCGACGAACATCCCGCCGCACAACCTCGGCGAGATCGTCGACGCGACGGTCGCGCTGATCGACAACCCGGACGCCACGATCGACGACCTCGCGCGGATCGTGAAGGGGCCCGATTTCCCGACCGGCGGCATGATCTGCGGCACGGCGGAGATCCGGAAGATGTACGAGACCGGGCGCGGACTTCTGAAGGTCCGCGGCCGCGCCGGGATCGAGGAGGGGTCGCAGGGGAAGGACAGCATCATCGTCACCGAGATCCCGTACACGGTCAACAAGGCCTCGCTGATCGAGAAGATCGCGGAGCTGGTCAACGACCGCAAGATCGAGGGGATCTCGGACATCCGCGACGAGTCCGACAAGGACGGCATCCGCATCGTGATCGAGCTGAAGCGCGGCACGATCCCGCGCGTCGTGCTGAACAACCTCTACCAGCACACGGCGCTGGAGACCACGTTCGGCGCGATCCTGCTGGCGATCGACCGCGGCCGCCCGAAGGTCATGACGCTGAAGGAACTCCTCCAGTGCTTCATCGACCATCGCTTCGAGGTCTTCACGCGCCGGTTCAGGTTCGAGCTCGAGAAGGCGAAGGCGAGGGCGCACATCCTGGAGGGGCTCAAGATCGCGCTCGACCACCTCGATGCGGTGGTGAAGGTGATCCGCGAGTCGCGCGACCGCGACGCCGCCCGCGCGGCGCTGATGAAGAAGTTCGGCCTCTCCGAGATCCAGGCCACGGCGATCCTGGACATGCGGCTCTACCAGCTCACGAACCTGGAGCGGGACAAGATCGAGGCCGAGTACGAGGCTCTGCTCAAGGAGATCAACCGGCTGGAGGATCTCCTGGCCAACCCGCGGAAGATCTACCTGGAGATCCGCGGCGACCTTCTCGACCTCCGGAAGCAGCATGCCGACGGGCGCCGCACGGACATCGTTCCGGACGAGGGCGAGATCGCGATCGAGGACCTGATCGCCGACCGCGGATGCGTGCTGACGATCAGCCACGGCGGCTACATCAAGCGCATGCCCGTGACGACCTTCCGGCAGCAGCGGCGGGGCGGGAAGGGCGTGATGGGGATGGAGACGAAGGAGGAGGACTACGTCGAGCACGTGTTCACCGCCTCGACGCACGATTCCCTGCTCTTCTTCACGGCGAAGGGGCGCGTCTACTGGAAGAAGGTCCACGAGGTGCCGGAGGCGTCGCGCAACGCGCGGGGCAAGGCGATCGTCAACTTCCTCGAGATCGGGGGCGACGAGAAGGTCGCCGCCCTGATCCCGGTGCGGGAGTTCCCGGAGACGAAGTTCCTCGTGTTCGCGACGGAGAAGGGGATCGTCAAGAAGACGAGCCTGGCGGCCTTCTCGAATCCGCGGGCGGGCGGGATCATCGCGATCAAGGTCGAGGAGGGCGACCGGCTGATCGGCGTCCGGCTGACGGAAGGCAGCAACGAGATGCTGCTGGCGACGCGCCAGGGCATGAGCATCCGGTTCCACGAGGACCAGATGCGCGACCAGGGCCGGGACACGGTCGGGGTGTGGGGCATCGAGCTGGGCAAGGAGAACGACGCGGTCGTCGCGGTCGAGGTGGTCGATGCGGCGGCGACGCTCTTGTGCATCTCCGAGAACGGCTACGGCAAGCGGACGTCGTTCGACGAGTACCGGGCGCAGAGCCGGGGCGGCAAGGGGGTCATCGTGATGAAGACCTCGGACCGCAACGGGCCGATCGTGGCGGCGCACGCGGTGCGCGGGACGGATGCGATGATGGTCATCACCGAGAAGGGGCAGATGATCCGCATCGGGGTGCAGGACGTCCGCGTCATCAGCCGGAACACCCAGGGGGTCCGGATCATCAACCTCGAGGAAGGCGACCGGGTCGTCTCCGCGACCACGGTGGAGCCGGAGGAGGACGAGGGCGCCGGCGACGCGCCGGAGCCGCAGCCGTAGGCGGCAACGGCTACTTCTTGTCCGACGGCCGCACCCGGATCTTGACGACCCGTCGCGGCGTGGACGGAAGGGTGGGGGCTTCCGCGGCGTGCGGAGCGGTGATCTCCGTCTCGCGCTTCGGCCCGGGCGCCGGGGCGGGCTCGGGAGCGACCTCCTCCACGGCCTCGACCGCCTCCTCGTCGACGGAGTCCTCGACGATCTCCTTGAGCATCGTCGAGTAGCCCTTGCCGCCGGCCATTTCGTCGGCCACCTCGCGGAGGATGGTCTGCGTGCCCTTGCCGGGATCGGTCTCGAACGAGAAGACGCAGGAGCCGACGCGGACCTGGTCGCCCGGTTCGAGTTTGGCCATCTCGACGCGCTGGCCGTTGACGTAGGTCCCGTTCTTGGACCTGAGGTCCTTCAGCAGGAAGTCGCCGTCCCACACGCGGATGCCGCAGTGGAGCCGCGAGGCCTTGTCGTCGAGGATGACGAGGTCCGCCTCCGGGCTGCGGCCGATGGTGATCGGCCGTTCGCCGAGCTCGAACTCCATCTGCGTGCCGTCTTTCTTGCGATATCTCAGCACCATGGTCGTCTCCGCCGTCGCCGGCGTCTCCGGGGGGACTGTACGGGCTAGATCGCGCCCTTGGCAAGGAGCGAACGGAAGTAGTCGATGGTCCGGGAGAGGCCTTCCTCCAGCGTGACGCGCGGCTCCCACTGGAGCCGGGCGCGGGCCTGGGCGATGTCGGGCTGGCGGACCTTGGGGTCGTCGACGGGCAGGGGTTTGTGGATGACGGCCGATCCGCTCCCGCACGCCGCCGCGATCTTCAGCGCGAAGTCGAGCACGCTCATCTCGCGCGGGTTGCCGATGTTCACCGGCTCGTGGAGGTCGCTTCGGGAGAGGCGGACGATGCCCTCGACCAGGTCGGAGACGTAGCAGAAGGAGCGGGTCTGGCGGCCGTCGCCGAAGACGGTGATCGGCTCGCCCTTGAGGGCCTCGGTGATGAACGCGGGGACGACGCGTCCGTCGCGCGGGCGCATGCGCGGGCCGTAGGTGTTGAAGATGCGCACGATCTTCGTGTCGACGCCGTGGGCCCGGTGGTAGGCCATGGTCATCGCCTCGGCGAAGCGCTTGGCCTCGTCGTAGACGCCGCGCGGGCCGATCGGGTTGACGTTGCCCCAGTAGGATTCCGGCTGCGGATGGACGAGCGGGTCGCCGTAGACCTCGGAGGTGGAGGCGAGCAGGAACCGGGACTTCTTCGCCCGGGCGAGACCGAGGGCCTTGTGCGTGCCCAGCGCGCCGACCTTGAGGGTCTGGATGGGGAGCTCGAGGTAGTCGATCGGACTGGCGGGCGAGGCGAAGTGGAACACGTAGTCGACGCGGCCGGGCAGGAAGATGTACTCGGTCACGTCGTGGTGGATGAACCGGAACGACCGGTTGCCGGCCAGGTGCTCGATGTTGGCGACGTTGCCGGTGATCAGGTTGTCCATCGCGATGACGGAGTGACCGTCGGCCAGGAGCCGGTCGCACAGGTGGGAGCCCAGGAAACCGGCGCCGCCGGTGACGACCGAGACCGTGTTCGTGTCCATCGATAGCCCTCGCAAATGGGCCGCATGATAGTCCCCGGGGCGGGGCTTGTACAGGCCCGCACGGTGCGTCCGGCGTCGGCACGGGAGATGCTGGACAGTGGGAATGCGCCCGCATAGGATACGGCGTTTTCGCGGTCAACGCCGGACCCCCGCACGCTCCGCGGGGCGGGCGGCGGACTGCTTCGGGAGCGTGGACGGATGAGCGACGGCCTCACGGGATACGAACTTCGGGAGAAGGTGGCGACGGACCACCTGGGCGAGATCTGGCTTGCGCTTCGCAAGGATCCGGCGGGGCTCGTCCGCGTGCGCATCGTCACGTTCCAGGCCCTGAACGAGTTATCGGTGCGGCCGCGGTTCGTCGACGGCATGACGCGGGCCTTCCGGGTCCGCCACCCGGGCCTGGCGGCGGGGGTGGAGGCGGGGGTCCATGAAGAGCGCGCCTTCGGCGTCGTCGAATGGCCGGACGGGCTTACGCTGGGCACGCGCCTCCGTCGCGAGAGCCGTCTCACGCAGTCCGAGTCGCTGAAGATCGCCGGGGAGGTCGCCGTTGCGTTGGAGGCCGGGTGGACGTCGGGCGGGCTCTGGCACGGCCAGCTGACGCCCGAGGGCATCCATCTGTGGCCCGAGGGGCGCGTGTCGGTGCTGGATCTCGGGCAGACCGGGATCGAACCGTTGCGGGCGTCCGGCCAGGTGGCGGACTTCCTGCGCCTGCTCCGGGCGGTTCCGTTCTACAGCGCTCCCGAACTCGTGCGGGGGGCGGCTTCGGTGGATTTCCGTGCGGATGTCTACTCCCTTGGCGCCATCCTCTACCACATGATGACCGGCGCGGCGCCCTTCGGCGACCGTCCGCCGGCCGAGGCGCTGGACAATCACCTGATGGGCTTCCTCGACGACCCGTGCGAGTTGAACCGGGACCTCTCCCGCGGCGCGGGATGGCTGATCGAGAAGATGATGTCGCGCGATCCGGCGCGACGCCATGCCGACTGGGCCTCGCTTCGTGCCGACCTGACGGCGGTCCGCAACGGCGGGGACCCGGCGGGGCAGCGGCCCGAGGCCGGCGCCAGCGTGATCCGCCGGGGCGCGAAGCGCGATCCGGGCCTCTCGGCGGCGCTCCGCCAGCCGGGGGCCGCGGGCCGCCGGGGCGGGCGCCGGGGCGCGGGTGCGGGCGGCGGGCGGACGCCGAAGGTCGTCGTCGCCGGTGCGCCGACGGGCGCCTCCGCGACGCCGGTCGCCTCGTCCGGCTCGGGGGCGCGCCTGGCCGTCATCGGCGCGCTGCTGATCGTCGGGGGGGGCCTCGGCATTCGCGAGTACATGAAGCGGAACCAGAACACGGTCGATCGTCCGCGGACGGCCGATGAGATTGCGCGCGAAAACGCGCAGCGGGCCGCGGCGTCGCGTCCGGTCCGGCCGGACGCACCGCCGCAGGGGCCCGTTCCCGGGATCGAGGATATCGTTGGACGGCCCGATTCGCCGCCCCCGCCGCGTCCGATGCCCGAGCAGTTGGCCGAGATCGCGGTCGACCGTCCCGGCCCGGCGTCCCCCGATGCGCCCGCCGCGCCGGGGCAGAAGGACCCGCTCCTCGAACATCCGCGGTTCAAGCAGGCGGCGGGCCTCTTCAACATGGCGCTCGGCCTGTTCAAGGAGTTCGAGGCGTCGCGGAATCCGTCCCAGCTCGACCGGGTCGCCTCCATGAGCGAGGAGGCCGCGAAGCTCTTCGAGCAATGCGAGCCCGGGTTCCCCGGGGACCGCCGGGTGCGGAAGTACGTCGAGCAGTGCTACGGGCTGGCGCGGTTCGCCCGGCAGAGCCTGCTCTCGTCCGGCAATCTCACGGACGGCCGCACGTCGCGTCCGCCGACGTCGCCGCTCCCCGCGCCGCCGTCGTCCGTGCAGGGCGCGTTGGCCCGACTTCCGGTCCCGCCTCCCGCGACGCCGCCCCCGGCCGTCACGGAGAGCCTGAAGCTGGGGCCGGCCTGGAACGGGCCGATCCGCGTCGGCGCGAGCCTGGTGCGTGAACTGCGCGACCTCCTGCAGTCGCACGGAAAGCCGGCGGTGGACACCGATCCGAAGCCGGGCCTGCTGATCCATCCGTCGGTGCCGTACCTCGAGAAGATGGACAACGTCACGCGCCGGCTCGGCATCCCGCCGATGGGCGGCACCGGCGACGACCTCACGTTCCCCGGCTTCCCGGAGCGCAGCCTCCGCTACTTCGCCTTCGACTCCAACAGCGCGAATCCGCCGTACAAGGGCGGACGCCTGATCGTGGACACGTTCGGGCACGCCGTCGGGGTGCAGTGGATGGACGAGACGCCCGCGGGTGCGCTGGCGCTGCCGGAGGAGATGTTCGCGGCGAAGTGGAGCATCGTCGATCCGATCGCCGGCCGGATCCGCGAGCGGCCCGGCCACCGGATCGCGCATCGCGTGCGCGGCGGCAACGGGGTCGTGCAGATCGACACGGAGGTCATGGATCCCTCGGCGCCGGCGTCCTCGCGATCCCTCGGCCGGTACAGTCTGCAGCTCGCGCAGCCGGTCGTCGACCTGATGCTGATGCGGATGAGCACCGCCCCGTAGGGCGGGAGGGCGGGCGGGGGCGGGCCGGATGCCCGCCGGCCGGAGGTCAGGCCCCGGCCATGCTGACGTCGATCTGGATCGGCACGGTCGCCTGCTTCAGGAAGTCCTCGGGCGGCATGCCGTGAGGCGCCGCATGCAGACCGGGTCCCGTGCGGGCCAGCAGGTTCTCCAGCGCGCCCCGGCACAGGGAGGCGTCGCTGCGCACGACGTTGAGCACCGGCACGGAGTCCGGCAGGTCCAGCATCCGGCGCAGGTACTCGGACGGCGTCGGGATCATCATCGGCCGCCGGCAGTTCACGCACCGTCCCCGCATGCCGATCTCGTGCTCCATGACCCAGAGCTTCTGTCCGCATTCCGGGCAGGAGATCTTGAACTGGCGCTCCGCCTCGGGCCGGTAGATGAAGACGCCCATCGGGGCGGTCCGGTCCGCCAGGACCTTCGAGAGGAGGCTCCGGGCGTCCTCGATGGACCGCGCGTCCAGAAAATGCACCAGCCAGACGAGCGCGTCGGCCTGGTGGAGTTTCACCTTGGCGCCCGCGAGCGTGGCGTCCGCCGGCGGCACCGCCTCGAGGTACGCATGGTAGTGCCCGAGTTCCACTTCGCCGGACCGCGCCTCGGGGTCGTCGAGGATCGCGCGCGTGAAATGCTCCGCGATCTCCGGTTCGGCCGACAGAACCGGGATGAACAGCCGCCGCCGCTCGGCGCTCGCATGGATGGACGCGCTCATGCCCGGCGTCTTGATACCCCCGGTCCCGGGGGCGCACAAGTCAAAAAAGCGCCCCGTTTGGCCGTTGCCGTCCGACGGCTCAGCCCGCGCGCTTCTTGTCCCGTGCCTTCTTGATCACCTGCTCGGCGATCGCGAACGGAACGGCCTCGTAGTGCTCGAAGTGCATCGTGAAGCTCGCGCGGCCCTGGGTCACGGTGCGCAGCGCGCTCGAGTAGCCGAACATCTCGGCGAGCGGCACCATGCCGCGGATGATCCGCAGGTCGCCCTGCGCGTCCATCGACTCGATGCGCCCGCGCCGCGAGCAGATCGACCCGGTGACCGAGCCCATGAACTCGTCCGGCGTCTCGACCTCGAGGGACATGACCGGCTCGAGCAGTTCGGGGCTGGAGCGCTGGAACAGCTCGACGAAGCCCGCGCGCCCGGCCTCCTGGAAGGCGAAGTCGTTCGAGTCCACCTCGTGGTAGGAACCGTCGATCAGCGTCACGCGCATGTCGACGACGGGGTAACCGGCGTACGGGCCCACGGTCATCGCGCGGATGACGCCCTTCTCGACCGCCGGGATGAACTCGGCCGGGATGCGCCCGCCGACGATCGCGTTGACGAACTCGAAGCCCTCGCCCTTGGCCGACGGCTCGAGCCGCAGGACGACGTGGGCGTACTGGCCGCGGCCGCCGCTCTGCTTGATGTGCTTGTAGACGCCCTCGGAGGGCTCCGTGCCCGTCTCGCGGTAGGCGACCTCCGGGGGGCCGACCTTCGCCGCGACGTTGAATTCGCGCTTCAGGCGGTCGACGATGATCTCCAGGTGCAGCTCGCCCATGCCCGAGATGACCGTCTCGTGCGTTTCCGAGTCGAAGGCGACCGTGAACGTCGGGTCCTCGTCGGCGAGCCTGTGCAACGCCTCGCCGAGGCGCTCGTTGTCGGCCTGGCTGGCGGGTGAGATGCTGATCGCGATCACGGGCGCCGGGAACTCGATCGCCTCGAGGTGGATCTCGTGGTCTTCGTTGCAGAGCGTGTCGCCCGTCTTCGTGTCGCCCAGGCCCACCACGGCGACGATGTCCCCGCAGCAGGCCTCCTCGATCGACTCCTGGCGGTTCGCGTGCATGCGGAAGAGCCGGCCGACCCGCTGCGTCTTGTTCCGGGTGCTGTTGAAGACGGTCTCGCCGGCCTTCAGCGTTCCCGAGTAGACGCGGATGTAGGTCAGCTTGCCCATGTGTTTGTCGGCCATGATCTTGAACGCCAGGCCCGAGAAGGGGTCGGTGTCCGTCGGATTGCGCCGGTTCTCCTCGGGTTCCTTGGCGCAGATGATGGGCGGGATCTCGTTGGGGGCGGGAAGGCAGCGCACGATGCCGTCGAGCAGTCGCTGGACGCCCTTGTTCTTGAACGCCGAGCCGCAGTAGACGGGCACGACGCGGCGGGCGATGGTGGCCTTGCGGAGGATCGAGAGGATCTCGTCGGTGCCGAGGTCGCCGGTATCGAGGAACTTCGCGAGCAGTTCGTCGTCCTGCTCCGCACACTTCTCGACGAGGTTCGCGCGCCACTTCCGCGCCTTCTCCTGCTTGTCGGCGGGGATGTCGGTCTCGGTGAAGTCCCGGCCCTGACTGTTCTCGGAGTAGTAGATCGCCTTCATCGTGATCAGGTCGATGATGCCGGCGAACGACTCCTCCTTGCCGATCGGCACGACCACGGGCACCGCGTTGGCCCCGAGCTCCTCCTGGATCTCCTCGACCACGCGGAAGAAGTCGGCGCCGACGCGGTCCATCTTGTTGACGAACGCCACCTTCGGCACGTTGTATTTCTCGCTCTGCCGCCAGACCTTCTCGGACTGCGGCTGGACGCCGCCGACGGCGCAGAAGAGGGCGACCACCCCGTCGAGGACGCGGAGGGACCGCTCGACCTCCATCGTGAAGTCCACGTGGCCCGGGGTGTCGATCAGCGTGATCCGGTGGCCCTTCCACTCGAGCGTGGTGGCCGCGGAGGTGATGGTGATTCCGCGCTCCTGCTCCTGGGGCATCCAGTCCATGATCGCGCTGCCGTCGTGCACCTCGCCGATCTTGTGCGACCGCCCGGCGTAGAAGAGGATGCGCTCGCTGCACGTCGTCTTCCCGGCATCGATGTGAGCCATGATGCCGATGTTCCTGACCTTCGACAGTTCGACCGTTCTGGGCATTTTGAAATCCTCGCGTGGTGCAGGGTTCCGGAAAAGAAGCCCGGCACTATGCACGCATCCCGTTCAGGAATCAAGCCCAAACCAGGCGATGGCCCGCGGCGATGCGTCCCCCGCGGAGGATGCGCCCGGGAGGGATGGATTCCCCGCGCCGGGCGCTGCGGGGCGTCAGACCAGGCGCCGGGCGAGCCCGGCGATGGTTCCGTAGGCGCGGACGGCGCCATCGGCGAGGTCCGCGAGCCAGGCCGCCGCCCCGGTGCCGGCGAGCAGGGCGACGCAGAGGCCGACGCCGAGGGCGTTGACGGCGAAGATCAGCGCGTAGGAGAAGATGCGGCCGTGGGCCTGGACGTCGGTCTGGTGGACGGCGAGCAGGGAGAGCGTGAAGGTCAGGTGGAAGCCCCAGGTCAGGCCGACCAGGCCCATCCAGAAGGGGCGGTACACGGAGACGTCGGCGAAGTGCGCGGTGATGCCGTAGGCGGCGAGGACGAGCATCGTGTAGAACGGGAAGAAGTAGGGGGAGAGATCGATCCAGACGTTGGTCTTCGTGACGCGGACGTGCCCCCCGCGGTCGCTGACGTGCATGCCCGAGGCCCGGCCGCCGAAGAGGAACGTCCAGACGGCGTGGGTCAGTTCGTGCCCGAGGACGTAGCTCCACATCGGGCGCGGCATCGTGAAGTAGCAGAAGACCCACAGCACGAAGCCGATCGCAAGCCCGGCGCACTGGGCGCGCCCGGCGGGGCTGCGGGCCACGGCGAGCGCCAGGTCCGCCAGCGCCCCGGCGAGGGCCCCGCAGAGGGGGAGGATCGCCAGCCCGGCGAGCAGTTTCAGGAAACGCATCACGGGGCGCGGCCTCGATTCGCGGTTGACTTCCCGGCGCCGGTGCTTATCATCCCTGCGTTTTTGCCCGCGGTGGGCGCGGTCGTGTCCGGCCCCCGCCCCGCGGGAAATCCGGGAGAGAGAACGACATGCCGAATATCAAGGGTGCAGCGAAGAGGATGCGTCAGGCCGAGAAGGCCCGCGTGCGGAACAAGGCGGCCAAGACGGAGATCAAGCACATCCGCCGTCTGGTCCTCGATGCGACGACCGGGGGCGTGAAGGACAACGCCGAATCCATCTTCCGCACGTATTGCTCCGCCCTGGACAAGGCCGCGAAGAAGGGGATCATCCCGAAGAACACGGCCCTGCGCCGCAAGGCCCGGGCCGCCGCGCGTCTGCGCGCTCAGCCGGCCGCCCCGGCCGCGGGCTGACGGATCCGGCCTCATTCGCAGTGCACCGGCCGCCCGGGCGTTCCACGCCCCGGCGGCCGGTTCGCTATTGCCAGGTCTCCGTGATCTTGTCGACGATGTCGCGGGCGAGTTCCCGCGAGGCTTCCGGCAGGGCGGAGAGCTTGCTCGACGTCATGTCGCCGATGAGGGGGACGATGGACTGGCCGTGCACCCGGGCGTGCTGCGAGAGCACCTTCCCGGTGGAGGTCTGCACGAGCTGGAAGGACGCGGCGATCGTCATGCGGTAGGTGTCGGCCTGCGAGACGTTGTCGGCCGTGTAGCCGACGGGCGTCATCAGGAACTGCTTGAGGGTGACGCGCAGGACCGCGTCGGCCGGCTGGCTTCCGCGCACGACGGTGAACGTCGCGTCGCGCTGGATGGCGCTGACGACCTCGCGCGTGAGGTCGGCCTCCAGCATCGGTTCCTCGGTCTCGTTCTCGAACACCGGCACCTGGATCGTCCGCACGTTGCCGGGGAGGGAGGATCCGAGCTGGTAGCCGATGCAGCCGGCCCACGGGAGGACGGCGCACAGGGCGAGAAGAACGGCGGCGGGTCGGGTCGGGAGGGCGGTCATGGGGTGGTCTCCTTGGCCTTGGCCGGCGTCAGTTCGGCGATGCGCCGTTGCGCGGCGGCGGTCCATGGCGAGTTGGGGAACTGCGAGAGAAAGCGTTCGTAGGCGGTCCGGACGACGTCGGGGCTCCGCTTCTGGCGGTCGTAGTAGCGGGCGGCCTCGAACGCGGTCTCGGCGCGGCGGCGGAAGAGGGCGTCGCGCCGGAGCGTGACCAGCGGTGCGCGCTCCGAGGCGGGGTGGCGCGTCAGGTAGTCCGCGGCCGCGGCCCAGGCCTCGTCGAGGGCGCGCGTGTTGTTCGGGGCCTTCTCGGAGGCGCGGACCAGGCATTCCACGCGGCGCGCGGCGGCCTTCTCGGCCCACGGGCTCTGCGGGTGGCGGTAGGCGACGTCGGCGTAGGCGGCCGCGGCCTCGTAGAGATCGGCATCCGCCTCGTGGATCTCGCCGATGCGGTAGCGCGTCTCGGCGGCGCCCTCCCAGGCCGGGGCGTTGGTCAGGATCTGCTCGTACATCGGCACGGCGCGGTCGGGCGAGGCGAAGCCGCCGAAGAGGTACGGCATCGCGCGGTGCGCCGCCATGCGCTCCGCGAGCGCCGTCTGGCGGCGGATGACCTCGTGGAAGTCGAAGCGCCCCGGGAAGCGGTCGATCAGAACCTGGTACTGCTCGAAGGCGGCGGGGAAGTCCTGCTGCTGCTCCAGGATGCGCGCCCACTCGTACTGGGCCGTCGCCGCCTCCACGGAGGCCGGCCAGGTGGCGACCAGCGCGTGGTAGTGGCTCTTGGCCCGGCGGAGGCTGCCGCGGTCGCGCAGGGCCCTCGCATGGGCAAGCTGGTCCGCCGGCGTGCCCTTCGCGGGCCGGAGGAACAGGGAGCCCAGCCAGCTTTCGCGGTGCTGGACTTCCTGATAGGGTGCTTCGGCCGCGGCGGAGGGCAGGCACGACGCCATCCAGCCGGCGGCGGCTGCGGCCAGGAGACCATGCGCCAGAGAGTTGTTCATCCCTCGCACGATACGGAAGCCATGATTGCAGGGTCAAGAACGGAAGCGAAGGGGGGATGGGCCCCCGGGGAGGCGCCGATCCTCGTCACGTGCCCCCGCGGCCTCGCCCCCGTGCTCGCGGCGGAGATCGAATCCCTGGGGGTTCCGGTGCTCGCGACGCACGAAACCGCCGTGGAAACCGCCGGACCCCTGTCCCTCTGCCCGCGTCTCAACCTCCACCTCCGGACCGGCCATCGCGTGCTGTGGCGGCTGCGGTCGTTCGGCGCGGCCTCGGCGGCCGATGTCTACCGCGGGTGCTCGGCCCTCCCGTGGGAGGACGTCCTCCTGCCCGAACACCCCATCACCGTGCGCGCCTCGTCGGACGCGCCCGACGCCGGGCCCGACGGCCGGCTGGCGGCGCTCAAGTGCAAGGACGCGATCGCCGACCGCATGCGCGAACGCTGCGGCCGCCGCCCCGATTCCGGCCCCGAGCCGCGCGGCGCGTGCGTGTTCGTCCTGTGGCGCGCCGGCGATTGCCGCGTGTTCCTCGACACCTCCGGCGTGCCGCTCTCGTTCCGCGGCTACCGGCGGCTCACGGTCGCCGCGCCGATGCGGGAGTCCCTCGCGGCGGGCGTCCTCCTGGCCTCCGGCTGGCGCGGCGAACGCCCGCTGGCCAACCCGATGTGCGGCAGCGGAACCCTCGCGATCGAGGGCGCCTGGATCGCGATGCGCCGGGCGCCCGGCCTGCTGCGCGCCCGCTTCGCCTTCATGTGCCTGCGCGGCTACGAGGATGCGGCCTGGCGCGCGCTGCGCGAGGAGGCCCTGCGCGCCGCGCGTCCCGCGCCGCCGTCGCCGATCGCCGCCAGCGACCGCGACCCCGCCGCCGTCGAGGCCGCGCGCGTCAATGCGCGCGCCGCCGGCGTCGAACGGCACATCGGGCTGACCGTCGGCGATTTCATGGAGTGTCCCGTGCCCGGCCCCGCGCCGCTGATCGTGCTGAATCCCGAGTACGGCGAGCGCATGGGCGCGGGCGAGGACCTCGCGCCCGAGTACCGCCGCATCGGCCGCTTCCTGCGCGAGCGCGGCGCGGGCGGCCGGGGGGTCGTGTTCACCGGCAACCTCGCGCTGTCGCGGCGGATCGGCCTCAAGGTCGGCGCGATCCGGACGATGTTCAACGGTCCGATCGAGTGCCGCATGCTGGAGTTCGAGCTGACCGGCCCGCCGCCCCGGCCCTGAAAACGGCCGGCCGGGGCGGTCGGTGCGGCCTTGCGTGGCGGACGCATCTCGGCCATGCTCGGCGCCATGAAAGCACCCCGCGCGTTCGGTCCGCCCGCCCCGTTCTCCATCGGCCGCCGCCGCTTCCTGCAGTCGGCCTCGGCCGCCTTCGCCGCCTCGGCCCTCGGCGCCTACGGCGTCGACCTCGTCCACCGGAAACCCAAGCGCGTCGGCCTCATCGGCTCCGGCTGGTACGGCAAGAGCGACCTGTGGCGCCTCATCCAGGTCGCGCCGGTCGAGCTCGTCGCGCTGTGCGACCCGGACCGGCGGATGCTCGACGGCGCGCTGGAGATCGCCGCCCAGCGCCTCCCCGGGAAGCCCGCGCCGCGCACGCACACCGACTACCGGCAGATGCTCGCGGAGAAGGACCTGGACATCGTCCTCATCGGCTCTCCGGACCACTGGCACGCCCTGCAGGCGATCGCCGCGATCGAGGCGGGGGCCGACGTGTACCTCCAGAAACCGATCAGCGTCGACGTGCTCGAGGGCGAGGCGATCCTCGCCGCGGCGCGGAAACACAAGCGCGTCGTGCAGATCGGCACGCAGCGCAAGAGCACGCCGCACCTGATCGACGTGAAGAAGCAGGTCGTCGAGGCCGGCCTCCTCGGCCGCATCGCCCACGTCGACATGTGCTGCTACTTCCATATGCGGGCGAACGGGAATCCGCCGGTCGAGCCCGTTCCGGACCACCTCGACTACGCGATGTGGACCGGCCCCGCGCCGTTGCGGCCCTATGACGGCCTGCCGCACAAGCGATGGTGGCGCACGTTCACCGAGTACGGCAACGGCATCCTCGGCGACATGTGCGTCCACATGCTCGATACCGCGCGGTGGATGCTCGGCCTCGGCTGGCCGCGCCGCATTAGTTCGGCCGGCGGCATCTACGTGCAGAAGGACGGCAAGTCGAACATCCCGGACACGCAGACCGCGGTCTTCGAATACGAGGACCTCAACGCCGTCTGGCAGCACCGGAGCTGGGGCTCGCCGGTCGACCCCGACTATCCGTGGGCGCTCTTCCTCCACGGCGAGAAGGGCGTGCTGAAGGCCAGCACGATGCGCGCGGACTTCATGCCCCACGACAAGAAGGCTCAGACGGTCCACTTCGAATGCCTGTTCGAGAAGGACAAGTACCCCGAGGACACGACGGAGAAGGACATCGAGCTCAACGCCGCCCCCGCGACGCGGCGCCACATGCTCGACTTCCTCGCCGCCATCGACTCGCGCGGCCGGCCCGTGGCGGACGTCGAGCAGGGGCACATCTCGACCGCCAGTTGCGTTCTCGCGAACGTCGCGATGAAGCTCGGCCGGCCGCTCGCGTACGATCCCGGAACGCGCACGGTCCCCGGCGACGAAGAAGCGACACGCCTTCTCCAGCGGCCCTACCGCGCGCCGTGGAAGCGGCCGGAAGTCGCGTGATCCCGGGGACGGTCAGAACCGCACGAGCACATCGATCCAGCCGAGCCGCTCGCGACGCCGGTCGCCGTCGGGGTCGCGCACGCCGTCGAACCAGGTGAGGCCTGCGATCACGTCGCGGACGGCGTGCCATCGCACGAAGACCTTGTGCCCCTCCACGTCGGTTCCGCCGCCGGCGAAGTCGGAGTCCGCCGCCGCGGCGAGCGTGGCGTCGGCCTCGAGGCGGCGCACGTTCCAGCCGGCCTCCACGGCGCCGACGGCGCGTGCCCGGCCGAGCGTGACGCCGGCGAGCCATCCGGCGGTCTCGTCCGACGCGGCCGTGTTGCGGAGGGCCTGTCCGTAGACCGTGACCGGGACCCACGGATCCCAGGTGAGCTGCGCGAAGGCCTCGGCGACGCGGTAGTCCTGCGACAGGACGGCCCGCCCGCAGGGCGCGCCGCTGCCGCAGGTCCGCGTCGAGTTGCCGGCGGCGCGGCTGTCCGCGGCGGGCGCCTCCCGGCCCGCGGTGTCCTCGAACGCGTGGAAGCCGGCGCCGCCCAGGACCCTCCATTCCTCGCCGCGGCGCCATTCCGCGGCGGCCTGCGCGGCCGCGAGGGCGAGGTCGTCGGTAGCCGATCCCGTCAGCCATAGCGCGCCCGCGCGGACATGCGGGCGCCAGGGGCCGCGGACGCCGGGCGACCATGCGGCGGCGACGCCGTCGGGCCGCCAGTCGCCGTCGTACACCAGGTCCTGGACGCAAAGCATCGGCTGGTTCATCCGGCCCGCGGTCAGCGCGAGGCCCGGAACGGCGTCCGGCCGCCAGGCGATCCAGGCCTGGTCGAGTGCGACGGGGCGGGACAGGGGGCCGTCGCCGGGCTCGACGTCTGTCACCCGCGCCTCGTCCGCCCCCGCGGTGGTCAGGCCGAGGCCGAGGGCGAGTCCGGGCGCGAGCGTCACATTGGCGCCGGCGCGGACGCGGAGCAGCAGGCGGTGGCTTGCGGCGTCGGCGAGGTCGCTGTCGCGCAGTTCGAGGCGGACCCGTCCGTCGCCGTGGAAGGCGGAATCCGGCGCCCCGGCGGCGGGGGACACCGTCGCGAGAAGCGCCAGCGCCGCCGTCCCGGCCGCTAGTGAACGAAGCGGATGCACAGGGGATAGCGGTACGGTTTGCCCGAGCTCGCCGTGATCGCGGCGACGATCGTGAAGATCGCGTCGGCGATGCTCAGCCCGAGGATGAGGACCACGCCGATGCCGCACAGGAAGACCAGAGGGACCGAGGCGAGGACGTAGATCGTCATGCTGATCTGGAAATTCAGGGCCTCCTTGCCATGGGCGTCGACGAACGGCGAGGCCGCGCGCTTGATGTGCCAGAGGATCAGCGGCGCAAAGACGTTGGCGAAGGGGATCGGCACGAGGTAGCCGGCGAACGTCGAGAGGTGGCATCCCATCGCCCAGTTCCGCTCGTCCGCGGGGGACAGGGGGATCGTCGGCGGTACGCTGGGCTCGCTGGTCGTATTCATGGTGGCCTCGTGCGCCAAGGATGCCCGCCGGGGGGCCCCGCGGCAAGCTCCGGCTCGGCCCCCGAATCCCGGGCCACGCCCTGGAACCCTGGCGGATGGTGTGCGCTACGTTCAGTACAATAGAGAAGGCTCATGGAGGGGGGCTGAAGAAACCCCAGGAGGAGAAGCACATGACCCGGAAGAGGGATCGCGCAGCGGCCGGCGAACGCCGGAGCCTTGCGCACCATCGGATCGTGCCGTTCCGGTACGGCACTTCGCCAATCCATCCCGGAACGACAGCCGGACCCGCGGACTTGGATGCCTGTCGATCGATCTGGCTCCGGACCAGGCATTGACCGCATGGACGTTCGTGTCGGATGCCGCGGGCGTGAATCATGCACCGACGGGTGGTGGCTGCGGCGGCGACAAGGTCCGCCGGCGCCAGCGGCAGAGGAACTCTTCCTGCACGGGTTCGGCGACGCAAACCGGGGTCTGGGACTTCCAGCGCCTTCGCTACGGCTCCAGCATGTCGCCCTCGTCCACGACGGGCTTCCCTCCGTCGCCGGTGCACGGCTGCCCCCGCTTCCCGCACCGGCGCCTTTCCGCCGCCCGAGGGCAGGCGCCCTTGCACGGGTGCCTTGGTGCGGGTTGCAGTTCCCTCCCGATGGACGCACAGTACCGCGGGTTGCGGTCCGGCGGGTCCGCCGCCGGACCGGGAGATGACCGACATGGACGTTTCGGGCATATCGGTCCTCCTCGTCGAGGACGATTCGGCGTTCGTCGACGTGATCGCGCGGGGACTTCGCGCGGAGGGCTTCCACGTGTTCGCCGCGCCGACCGTCGAGGCGGCGCAGCAGTTGCTGGTGGAGCGCATCCTGGATCTCATGCTTCTGGACCTGTCCGTGGCCGGACGCGATGGCGTGGAGGTTCTCGACTTCCTCCGCGAGTCAGGCCGCCTCATGCCGTGCATCATCATCTCCGCCCGGGCCGAACTGGATGAGAGGATCCGGGCCCTGGGCCTGGGGGCCGACGACTACCTCGTGAAGCCGTTCGCCTTCGCCGAACTCGTCGCGCGGATCCGCGCGCTGCTGCGCCGCGCCCGCGGTTCGGAGACCGTCCTGATGACCGGTCCCCTCCGCCTGGACCTGATCCAGCGCCGGGCCACCGTCGGACGGACGCCGGTGCCCCTGACCGCGCGCGAGTTCGACCTGCTCGCGTACCTCGCCCAGCACGCGGGGCGGCCCGTGTCGCGGGACACGCTCGCCCGCGACGTTCTGCAGGTGCGGTCGAGGGCGACGCCGGTCGACAACGTGATCGAGGTGAATGTCTCCCGCCTCCGTGCGCGCCTGGCCGAGGCCGGATGCCAGATGATCTCCACGGTCCGCGGCGTCGGCTACCAGCTTGCGGTGCCCTCGTGAAACGGTGCGCCACGGTCCGGTTCTTCGTGTGGATCGTCGGCCTCGTGGTCTTCTGTCTGGCATTGAACCTCGCGGCGGACGGCCTCTTCGACGCGCATTCCCGGCGGTTGCTCGATGCGCTGGGCCTCGAGCACCAGGCGGCCGAGGGGCTGGTGGTGCTCGTCTGCAACCTCGTGGCGATGCCGTTCGTGCTTCTCGCCGCCTGGTGGGTGGCCCGCCTCGCCATGGCGCCGCTACGGCGGATCGCGAAGGCGGCGGAGGAGATCCGGGCGGGGCAGTTGAAACGTCGCATTCCCTGCGACCGGGAGGATGACGAGTGGGGCCGGCTGGCCGGTCTGCTGAACGACGCCTTCGACGAGTACGACCGGAACCTCGACCGGCAGCGGAAGTTTGCGGCCAACGCGGCGCACCAACTCCGCACGCCCCTGGCGGTGATGCGGGGCGCGGGGGAGATCTGCCTGGCGCACGCGAAGGACGCGGCCGACTACCGCCGGACGGTGGAGGACATGCTCGAGCGGCTTCAGGGGCTCACCCGGCTGTGCGAGCAGCTGCTGGAACTGAGCCGCGTCGGTATGCCGGCCCTGCGTTCCCAGTTCGTCGCGCACGACCCCGCATCCTCGCTGCGCACGTTGTGCGACGACTACGCGACGGTGGCTTCGGCCCGCGGGATCCGCCTGCGGGCCGACATCGCGCCCGGTGCGAGGATCCGGTGCATCCCGGAGCTCTTCGCGGAAAGCGTGGCGAACCTGCTGGACAACGCGGTGCGCCACGCGCCTGACGATGGCGAGGTTGCGCTGGAATGGCAGGTCCGCGACGGAGCCGCGGGACTCTGCGTCGAGGACAACGGCCCGGGGATCCCCGCGCACCTTCGCGAGAGCGCCTTCGAGCCGCTGGCGCAGGGCCGCCCGCCGGGAATGAAGCAGGGCACGGGGCTGGGCCTGGCCATCGTCGCCGAGATCGCGCGGCTTCACGACGCCCGAGCCGCCGTCGGCACCGGCGCCCTGGGAGGGGCGCGGATCTGCCTGACATGGCCCCTGGACCCGGCGGCGGCTGAGCGGTCTCTATCTGCGCCGGCGCGGCTGTCCCGCTCCGGGAGGATGGCGCGCCGCAGCTTACGCATTTGTCAGGCAATTCCGGACAGCTCCGTGCGCTGCGGATCGTAGATTCGTCCTGCATGAAGACCCATGGTGCGCCAGGGCTCGACGGCCATCGCCTCCCGCGGCGTCGAGGGCATTCAGGACTCCATTGTCCGGACCCTGCCGCCCGCCTCCGGCTCGGCGATGCGGGCCGCAGCATGCCGCGCGCGCCAATCATGGGGGGGCATGCGGTGCCGCTGGCGGAAGCGGCGGGCGAAGTAGGCCGCATCCTCGAATCCCGCGCGGGCCGCCACCTCGGCGACGGTCAGTCGCGGATCCCGAAGAAGGGTCTCGGCGTGATCGAGGCGGCGTGCGGTCAGGAAGTCCACGAAGGATCCCCCGGTGTGGTGCCGGAAGGCGGCGGACAGGTGGTTCGGCGTCAGCCCGACGGCCTGCGCGACGGCCTTGACGGAGACCCGCGAACCGGGATTGCGGAGGATGATGGCGCGCACGGTGTCGACGACGATGGCCGATCGCGTCGCGGCGGACTTGCCTTCGGCCAGCGGACCCATGTCACGGAGCATGCGGGCAACGTCGGGCCGAGCCGGCGTCCGGCGACCGGCTGCGCTTTCGCGGACGATATGCGCCACCGCCTCGGCCGCGGTGTTGACGATGTGGCGCACGAGGTCCCTGCGATGGACCGTCAGGAGGGGGAGCCGGCCGTAGGCATCGCGAAGGCGCCCGGCGGGCAGACCCAGGTTGCCGAGCGACCCGCGGGCCGCGGTCCACGACGCCCGCCCCGCAGGCCGGAACGCGCACGTGGTGACGACGGCGAAGCGGGTGCCCGCGTCCCCGACCGAACCCGCCGGCGCAGCCCACGCCTGGATCGTGCTGTGGCACGCATGCGTGCAGGCACCGCGGGCCGCGGTGCGGAGCGTGATGAGCGTCCGGCAGGCCAGGCAGCGGCGGCGGCCCTCGGAGGTGGACTGCACGATCCGGCAGAACTCCGGCATGTCGTTGTCCCCCGCGACGGAGTGGACCGAGAGGAGATCGTCCGCGGCCGGAAGGAGCACGATCAGCTTCGTGCGGACCAGCTCGCGCGCCATCGCATCGAGACGCCGGAGGACGGGATCCTCCCGGATCGCCCGGACCAGTTCGGCAGCGTTGTCCGTATCCATGACGCGATCTCCGCGCGGCGGCGCGGCCTGTTTCGGTCGATACTACCACGAATCGTAGAAAAGTCCTCTCGAATCCCGGCGCCGGCGGGTCCACGATACCGGTGGCGGGGGTCCGGGTGGCCGGCCGTGTCCCGGTCGATGGGCGGCGAACGAAAGGGCGAAGTGCCATGACGACGATCTCCCGCCGGTCCTTCCTGCGCTACTGCACGGCGTCGGCCGCGGTCCTCGGGCTGGACCCGTTGCGGCTGGGGCTCCTGAACGATGCGATGGCGAATCCGTCCGCGCCCTCGGTCATCTGGCTGCACGGCAGTTCGTGCACGGGGTGCTCGGTCTCGCTTCTCAACCGGATCACCGCGACAGGCGACACCATCGCACAGGTTCTCGTCAACGACATCAACCTCATCTTCCACGCGACTCTGATGGCTTCGGCCGGCGACCCCGCGGTGGCGGAACTGCTGCGCGTGCGGAAATCGGGCAACTTCGTCCTCGTCTGCGAGGGCGGCGTCCCGACGGCCTTCGGGGGGCGATGCTGCATCACGTACGGCTTCGGCGGCGGCGAGATCACCTACATGCAGGCGGTGCAGGAGCTTGCCGCGAAGGCGGCGGCGATCGTTTGCGCGGGGACCTGCGCGAGCTTCGGCGGCATTCCGCGGTCCGGATCGAACCCGACCGGCGTCGTCAGCGTCCGCGAGCTGACGGGCCGCCCGACGATCAACATCTCCGGCTGTCCCGCGAACCCGGACTGGATGGTCTGGGCGATCGTGCAGCTGCTTACCGGGACGCCGGTGACGCTGGACGCGAACGGGCGCCCCGTCGATCTGTACGCGAAGGATCTCGCCGGGGCGGCGGCGCCGGAGCTGATCCACGACAAGTGCCCGCGGAATCCGGCGCTCACCGGGGCCCCGCTGGCGGCGGGGTTCGGCGAAGACGGGCACTGCCTGGAGTTGCTCGGCTGCCGCGGGCCCCACACCCGGGCGCGATGCGAGGCGTGCTGGAACGGCGTGCCCGGGCAGGGCACCTGGTGCATCGGGGTCAACGCGCCGTGCCACGGATGCACCGAACCGGGCTTTCCCGGTCCGCAACCCTTCTACGAACCGTTCAGCGGCTGAACCGAAGCGGAGGAACCCCCATGCCCGTCATCACCGCCGCGATCGACCCCGTCACCCGGATCGAGGGCCACCTCAAGGTGGAGGTCGACGTCGACACCGTCGACGGTGTGCAGCAGGTTGTCGATGCGCGCTCGGTCGGCACGCTGTTCCGCGGATTCGAGATCGTTCTGCAGGGGCGCGATCCGCGGGACGCGCCGATCATCACGTCGCGGATCTGCGGCGTCTGCCCGACGGCGCACTCGATGGCCGCCGCGCTGCTGCTCGACAGCGTCTACGGCACGAATCCGCCCGAGGCATCGCGCCTGCTGCGGAACCTGGTCCACGGGGCGTGCTTCCTCGAGTCGGACATCCTCCACTTCTACCTTCTCTGCCTGCCCGACTACATCCGCGGGCCGTCGATGGCGCCCTGGCTGCCCGGCCTCGAACTGGGCCGGCGGCTGGATCCCGCGGCCGAGTCGCGGCTCGTCGCGGGCTACCTCAAGGCGATCGACCTCCGGCGCAAGTGCCATGAGATGGGCGCGATCTACGGCGGCAAGCTGCCCCACACCCCGGGCTTCATCGCCGGCGGCTTCACGGCGGTCTCGTCCTCGGCGAACAAGACCGCGTTCGGAAGCCTGCTCGCGGAGATCCTCGAGTTCATCGAGCGGACCTACATCCCGGACGTGGAGCTTCTCGGCTCCCTGTACGGCGAGTACTTCCGCATCGGGCGCGGGCCGGGGAACCTGCTCTCGTTCGGGGTCTTCGAGGATGGGGCCGGCGGCCATCTCCTCGCGCGCGGCCGCACGGTGAACGGCACGGCGTCCCCGCTGCCGGTGGACGTGGCGCAGATCACCGAGCAGGTGACGCACTCCTGGTACGACGATGCGACGAACGATCTCGCGCCTGCGGGCGGATCGACGGTCCCCCTCAGCCCGAAGCCGGACGCCTACTCGTGGCTCAAGGCGCCGCGGTACGGCGGCGCGGTCTACGAGTGCGGCCCGCTCTCGCGCATGGCGGTGGCGGGGCATTACCGGCGCGGCATCTCGGTCATGGACCGGCACCTGGCCCGGGCGCACGAGGCGCTGCGGATTGCGCAGGCGATGCAGGGGTGGCTCACGGCGCTGCCGACGGGCACGGGGGCTTTCGATCCCTTCGACCCGGGCATGATTGCGAATGTCGACACCCTGGGCCTGACCGAGGCCCCGCGGGGCGCCCTCGGGCACTGGATCCACATGGACGGCACGGCGATCGGACGCTACCAGGTGATCACGCCGACGTGCTGGAACTGCTCGCCGCGGGACACCGCGGGGCAGCCGGGCGCGATGGAAGCGGCGTTGATCGGGACGCCCGTCGCGCGGGCGGATCATCCGGTCGAGGTGTTGCGCGTGGTCCACTCGTTCGATCCGTGCCTCGACTGCGCCACGCACGTGATGCGGCCCGGGGAGGAGGCGCGCGTGATCCCGTTGTGGCGTCCGCCGGCCGCGCGGGCGGGCAGGGGACGGGCATGAATGCCTCTCCCGGCGCGCGTGTGGTTGTGGTCGGCCTGGGCAACTGGCTCATGCGCGACGACGGCGTCGGCGTTCACGCCGTGCGCGAGCTCGCCGCCGACCCGCCGCCGGGCGCCGCCGTGATCGAGGCCGGCACCGCGGTGCTCGACGCGCTTCCCTGGCTCGAGTCGGCGGAGCGCGTGCTGGCCGTCGACGCCCTCGCGGCCGGCGGGACGCCGGGCACGGTCTACGCGATGGACGGCCGCGACGCGCGGATCGCCGGGCGGCCGGCATCGCTGCACTCGCTCGACCTCCCGACCGTGCTGGCCTGCTTCGGCCGCGGGAACGGCCCCCGCGAGGTCCGCGTGGTCGGCGTCGAGCCGGCCTCGGTCGGATACGGAACCGGTCTTTCGGCCGAGGTCCGTGACGCGCTGCCGGCGGTGACGCGGGAGGTCCGGCGCGCGGTGGCGGCGTGGATGGCGGAAACGCCGGGGGATCCGGCCTGGGACGCGACGTGAGACCTCGAACCGGGGAGACGACCATGCGATATCCGGGATGGCGGTTCGGGCTTGTGGCGGCGGCGATCCTCGCCCTGCGTCCGGCCCCGGCGCCGGCGCAGACCGACGGCATCATGACCTGCCAGGTCACGACCGTTGCGTCGGGTCAGACCTACGACCCGAGGAACGTGCTCGCGGTCTGGATCGCCGACTCGACGAACGGTTTCGTCAAGACGGTGATGAAGTACTCCGCTTCGCGGACGGCCTACCTCTACAAGTGGATCGCGAACTCGGCCCGGTCGACGAATACGGACACGATCTCCGGCGCCACGCTGTCCTCCCACGGGGCCAGGACCGTCCGGTGGAACGGGCGCGACAAGAACGGGACCCTCGTTCCGGACGGGAACTACTGGGTCCGCATGGAGTTCACCGGCGCGAACGCGCAGGGCCCGGTCTCGACCAACTACGTACGGTTCACCAAGGGATCGTCGTCCGTCTCGACGAACTTCACCAACCTGGCGAACTTCCAGTCGCTGTCGCTGACCTGGACGCCGGTGACGGTGTCGCACGATGTCGGCGTGGTGCGCATCGGCCTTCCGCCGATCATCAACACCGACAGCACCGTGCAGGTTCCCGTGGTCACGACGAACAAGACGACGACCGCGGAGACCTTCGTGCTGTCGCTGAGCAACCGGACCGACGGCGTCCTGATCGGACAGACCACGGTGACCGCCCTGGCCGGCAACGCATCGCGGACCAACACGTTCGTCTGGGACACGGCCGGCCTGCTGCCCGGCGCGTACACGCTCGCCGCGTATGCCGCGGCCATCGCGGGCGAAACTGTCACCGCCGACAATCTCCTGACCACCGGCACCACCGCCCGCGTGGCGTTTCACGATGTCGCCGTCGGGTCCTTCACCGCGCCCGCGTTGATCGTGCCCGGGGCGACCTCGAACCTGACGGTACTGGCGACCAACCGCGGCGACTTCGTGGAGAGCTTCCTCGTGGCCGTCACCGACCGGACCGACGGCGTGTCCATCGGCCTGCGGACGATCGGGAACCTCCCCGCCTATGCCGGGACCAACGTGGCGTTTGCGTGGGCCACGGCGGGCCGGTCGCAGGGTTACCACGCGGTCGTGGCAACCGTGGGGGTGGTCACGGACGACACCGACGCCCTGAACAACACGAACGCCCGGACCGTGGCGATCGCCTCGGGATTGTCCACGGGCGTCGTGTCGGCCACCGGGGGCGCATGGCGGTACCACGACCTCGGCATCGATCTTCACGGCGGGCCGTGGACCACGGCCGACTACTACGACGGGCACTGGGCGTCGGGCTCCGCGCGGTTCGGCTTTGGCGACCCCGGCATGGTGACGACCGTCAAGACGGGGAACCTCTGCTATTACTTCCGGCGCGACTTCTTCCTCGACGTGGTTCCGCTTGCGATGAGCGCGCGGCTGCTGCGCGATGACGGCGCCGTCGTCTACATCAACGGCCAGGAGGCCTTCCGGGCCAACATGGACGCGCTGGAGGATCCCGCGTACTCCAATGTGGCCCTCGCGGCCGTCAGCGGCACGGCGGAGACGAACTGGTTCCCGTTCGCCGTCGACCCGGGACTTCTGCGGCCCGGCCGCAACGTGCTGGCGGTGGAACTGCACCAGAACCAGGCGTCGAGCAGCGACGTGGCGATGGACCTCGAACTGAGCGCCGTGACGCCCAGCCTGTCGCTTTCGCGCGACGTGGCCGTCGAGTCGATCCGGGTGCCCGGCAGCGCGACCGCGGGGGACCGGCTGGCGGTCGGCGTGCGCGTGCGCAACGCCGGCCAGGCCGTCGAGACCTTCACCGTCACATTGACCGACACGAACACCGGGGTCTCGGCCGGCGCCCAGGCGGTCGCGTCGCTGGAGCCGGGCGGATGGCGGGACCTTGCCTTCGCGTGGGACACGCGGGGCGTCGCGCCGGGCGCGCACGTGCTTCGGGCCCTGGCGGGGCCGGTCGCGGGGGAGACCAACACGGCGGACAACGCGGCGACGGCGCCCGCCCCGATCGCCGGCTCGGGGGTGTCCCTGGCGAGGCTCGACGCCGCGGGCTCGATCGGTGGCTTCTGCGGCGCGGTCGTGGTGCAGGGAGCGCGGGCGTACGCGGCGGAGGGAGCTTCGCTGGTCGCCTACGACATCGGGGTTCCGTCGTCGCCGGTGCGGCTCGGGAGGCTGAGGCTGAACGGAGTCATCGAGGGGCTGGCGGCCAACGCATCGCACGTCTTCGCGGCGTCGGGCGCATCGGGCGTGCACGTGGTCGACGCGGGTACGCCGTCGGCGATGTCGCTGCTCGCCACGTGGGACGGCGCCGGCCATTCGCGAGGCCTGGCGCTGGACGGCACGCGCCTCTATGTGGCCGACGGCGTGGGCGGTCTCCGCATCCTGGACGTGAGCAGCCCGGCCTCGCCGTCGCTTCTCGGCGGCCTGGCGACGACGGGACCGGCTCGCGCGCTGGCCGTGAACGGCACGACCGTCTATGTCGTGGACCAGCACGACGGCCTGCTCATCGTCGACGCCGGTTCGCCGTCGTCGCCCACGGTCATCGGTGTGAGCGACCGGGTCACCGCAGGCGAGGGCCTTGCGCTGTCGGGCTCCCACGCGATCGTCGCGGGGGCGGCAGGACTCCTGAGCGTCATCAGTGTCGCGTCGCCGTCCGCGCCGGTGCTCGTGACGAATGTTCCGCTGGCCGGTGCGGCGCGTGCGCTGGCGGTGTCCGGCGGGACGGCCTACGTCCCGCTCGGCGCCTCCGGACTGGCCGTGGTCAACGTGGCGACGCCCGCGGCCCCCGCGGTGCTGGCGACTCCGTCGACCGCCGGCGAGGCATCGGGCGTGGCGGTTTCGGGCACGACCGCCTTCGTTGCAGATGGGTTCGGCGGATTGCGCGTGCTCAGCGTGACCGCGCCGGCCAGCCCGGCTCTCGTGGCCGTGACGGGCGACGGCCTGAGGGCACGCGGGTCCGCGGCGTCGACGAACGGGCATCTCTACGTCGCGGCGGGTGAGAACGGCGTCGACATCTGGTGCGTGACCAACCCCGCGGGCGCGTTCCGCGCCGGACGCTTCGCCGGCGCTGCGTCGGCGGTCGATGTCGCGGTGCACGGCGCGCGCCTGTACGTCGCCGACGGCGCGCACGGACTGCGCGTGGCGGAGTTGTCGTCGCCCACGCAGGCCGTCTTGCGGGCGACGTGGACGAATGCGTCGGTCGGCGCGCTGGTCTCGGTCGCCGGCGATGCCGCGCGGGCCGTCGTCTCCGACGGGCGCCGCATCGCCTGCATCGATGCGGCCGTCCCTGCATCGCCCGTGCTGGCCGGCCTCGCCGACGGTGGCGGGGCCGATGCGTCGGCGGTCATTCACCAGGTTGCGATCGCCGGGAACGCCGCGGTGGCGGCCTCGGGCGAGGCGGGTCTGCGCGTGTACAACCTCCCGGGGATGTCGCTGGCGGGGTCGCTCGGACTGCCCGGTCCCGCGCTGGGCGTCGCGGTCAGCGGGACGACGGCCTGCGTCGCGTGCGGAACGGGCGGGTGGGCGGTGGTGGATGTCGCCGCGCCGTCGTCCCCGTCGCTGGTCGGCGTGGCTCACGGCGCCCAGGGTGCGGTCGGCGCCGTCGCCTCCGGCGGGCGTCTCGTCCATGTGGCGGGCCTGGGTCCCGCCGCGTCCTCGCTCGACATGTCCGTTCCGCTGACGCCCGTCGATAAGCGCGCCTTCGCGCCGTTGACCCGTGTGCTCCGCCTGTCCGCCCGCGGAGTTGTCGCCTTCGCCTCCGAGGACGACGCCGGCGTGGCCATCCTCGATGCCGTGCCGGACGACCATAATCTGAACGGGCTTTCGGACTCGTTCGACCGGCAGATTGTGGACGCCGACCCGGACGACGCCATCGCATCGCCCGACGACGTCCGCCCGGAGGACGATTTCGATGGAGACGGTGCGACGAACCGCCAGGAACTCGTGGCCGGTACCGACGCGACGGACCCCGGCTCGGTCTTCATGTGCCCGGCGGCCCCCGGCGTCCTTGAGGGGAACCGGTTCGTGGTCCGCTGGACGGGCGTCGCCGGCAAGACCTACGCGGTGCGATGCTCGACGAACCTGCTGGCCGGCGCGGGATTCCAGGTGATCCAGGGGTCGATTCCCGGCGCCGGAGGCGTGAACGCCTACACGGCGACGGTGAGCGCCGCGAGTTGCTTCTTCATGGTGGAGGTCGAGTAGGCGGGCCGCGCGTGACGGCAAGCGAGGCGATGCCGGGACCTCTCCGCCCCGGCTGACGCAAACGTCAGGTGGTGCAGGCGTCGCGTTTCCCCTTATGGGGTAGATTGATCCGGCCATGAATCGACGGCCGGGCGTCGGAGAGGTAGAGTGATCGGGCATCGAAGCCGGGACCCGGAGCCGGTTGAACCGATTCTCCATGGAGGGGTCGAAAGGCTGCATGAAAAACGGATATCGTCTGGGGTTCGTTGGCTTGCTTGCGTCGGGGACGCTGGTCCGGGCCGCGGAGCCGGCGCCGGTGGCGGTGGATCCGCTGATGGGGCCGGTGGCGGAGATCCGCTACGAGGTGACCGCGATCGAGCACGGCACGGGGGACAAGGCGGCCGCCTTCGACCGGCTCGTCGGCCGGGCCGACGCCCTGGCGAAGCAGTTTCCGAAACGGCCGGAGCCCCTGATCTGGAAGGCGATCGCCCTGTCGGCCTCGGCCAAGCACAAGGGGCTGAGCGCGCTCTCGTCGGTGAAGGAGGCCCGGGCCCTCCTGGAGGCGACGCTGGCGATGGACGAGGCCGTGGCGGGGCCGTTCGCGCACAACGCGCTGGGCATACTCTTCCACAAGGTTCCCGGCTGGCCGATCTCGTACGGCGACGACCGGAAGGCCGAGGCTCACTTCCGAAAGGCCGTTGCCGCCTTGTCGTGCCTGGACACCCACTACCGCTACGGCGAGTTCCTCATGGACGAGGGGCGCAGGGACGAGGCGCGCAAGCACCTCGAGCAGGCTCTCGCGTTTCCCGACCGGCCCGGCCACAGGGAGGATGCAATGAAGAAGGAGGAGATCCGGGCGCTTCTCGCGCGCCTCAGGACGTAGTCCATGGATCCCCGCATCGTCGCCGTTCGCACCCTGCTGCCCGACCACGCGTACACGGCCCGGGAGGCCATGGATGCCTATGACCGCTGGGTCTCCGGCCGCCCGCGCCCGTTTCGCGAGAAGGCCCGCCGGATCTTCGAGGCCGCCGCGATCGACGAGAAGCACACCGTGGCGCCGGCGGACGTGATCTTCAGCCGCCGCACGCTCGAGGAGACCAACCGACTGTATTCCGAGAAGGCCGTCGAACTGGGCGGACGCCTCCTCGCCGGGACGCTGGAGCAGGCGGGATGGGCCCCGGCGGACCTCGATCTCCTCGTCACGACCTCCTGCACCGGGCACATGATCCCGTCGCTCGACGCCCACCTCGTCAACCGCCTCGGCCTGCGGAGCGACATCCGTCGCATGCCGATCACGCATATCGGCTGCGCCGGCGGGGCCGCGGGCATGATCTACGCCCTTGATTTCCTGCGCGCCTATCCCGGCCGCCGCGCGGCCCTGCTCTCGGTGGAGTTCCCGAGCAACACCATCCAGCTCGATGACTTCTCGTGGGACAACATCATCGGAACCGCGATCTTCGGCGACGGGCTGGGTTGCGTGCTGATGGGCGACGGTCCGTCGTCCGCTCCGCTCATCCGCGACGCCGAGATGCGGCAGGTTCCCGACTCGACGGACATCCTCGGCTACCGGCTCACCGGAACCGGATTCCTGATGAACCTCGACCGGAGCGTGCCGCAGGTGATCGAGGACCATTTCGACGCGATCGTAGGCCCCTTCCTCCGGCGCAACGGGACGGATATCGAGAGCCTCGCCCGGGTTCTCGTGCACCCGGGCGGCGTGAAGATCCTCGACAAGCTCGAGGCGATCCTCGCGCCCCGCGGGCAGCGGCTCGACCTGTCGCGCGCCGTGATGAAACGCCACGGCAACATGTCCAGCGGAACGATCCATTTCATCCTCGAAGCCTACCTGCGGGCGCCGGTCCGCCCGGGCCGCGCGCTCGTGATGAGCTACGGCCCCGGGTTCACCGCTCACCAGCTTCTGCTGGAATGGGAGTGACCATGCCACCGACCGAACGCATCGTGCTGATCGACGGACACCCGGACGCCGGCAGTTTCTGCGCCGTCCTGGCACAAGCCTACGTGGAGGGAGCCCGGGAGGCCTCGCGCGACATTGCGACGATCGTCGTCCGCGACCTGCTCTTCGACCCGATCCTCCGGTTCGGCTACCGCCAGGAGCAGCCGCTCGAGCCGGACCTGCTGGCCGCGCAGGAGACGATCCGCGCGGCGACGCACGTGGTCTGGGTCGCCCCGATGTGGTGGGGCGGCCTGCCCGGGCTGCTGAAGGGCTTCCTGGACCGCACGTTCATCCGCGGATTCTCCCACCGCTTCGACCCGGCCCGGCGGATCCCCGTCAAGCTGCTGACCGGCCGGTCCGCGACGCTGATCTACACGCAGAGCAGCCCGTGGCTCTACACGCTCCTCGTCCACGGGGATCACTTCTGGCGGATGGTGCGCAAGTCGGTCTTCGAGTTCGTCGGGTTCGCGCCGGCGCGCCGCCGTTGCTACGCGAGCATCAAGGTCTGCGGGCCCGCCGCGCGGGCGCTTATGATCGGGGATGCCCGTCGCCTCGGGCGGGAGGGATTCTGACATGGCCGCCCACGACAACGAGGCCAAGCTGCGGTTGATCCGCGACGTCGGGTTCGACCGCCACTTCAAGCCCGGCACCTGGGCCGAGTACAACCGGCAGTTCTTCGACGGGCTGGCGAAGAAGTACGACGCGACGAACGCGCTCCACAGCTTCGGGACGAAGCCCGCGATCGACCGCGCCGCCTGCGCCCGGATCCCGCTGCTGCCGGGCGCCCGCGTGCTCGATGTCTGCGCCGGCAGCGGCGACATCAGCATCGAGATCGCCCGGACGCATCCCGACGCGCGGATCGTCGCGGTGGACGCCTCGGCGCCGATGCTCGAAGTGGCGCGCCGCAAGGCCGCGGGGCTCGCGAACATCGAGTTCATGACCGGCGACGCCCTCCGGCTGCCGTTCGGCGACGCCGCGTTCGACGCGGCCGTGATCAGCTTCGGCCTGCGGAACCTCTCGGATCTCCAGGCGGGGCTGCGGGAGATGATGCGCGTCGTCCGTCCCGGCGGCCACATCTCGAACATCGACCAGGGCAAGCCGCCGAACCCGCTGTTCCGCGCGCTCTACCACGCCTACTTCCATCACATCGCCCCGGTGATCGGGAAACTGGTCTTCCACCGCGGCGAGTTCAACTCGTTCCGCTACCTGCCGGAGTCGAACCGGTACTTCCCGGACCAGGCCGGCATGGCGGCGATCTTCCGGGAACTGGGGCTGGAGGACTACCGGGCCTACGACTACTGGCTCGGGGCCGTGGCCCAGCAGGTGGCGCGCGTGCCCGTCCGCGGCGCGGGGTCGGGGCGCGCATGAACGGGCCCGGCGCGAGCCGGTGGGACGTGCTGGTCGCCGGCGCGGGGCCGGTCGGTTTGACGCTGGCCAACCTGCTGGGGATCCACGGCGTCCGGACGCTGGTCATCGAGCGCCTCGGCGAACCGCTGGTCATGCCGCGGGCGGTCGGGCTCGACGACGAGTGCCTGCGCATCTGGCAGTCCTGCGGACTGGTGGACGCGATCCTGCCCTACGTGCACCAGGGGGACGAGGGCGACACCATCTTCACCTACCGCTCCGCCCGCGGCCGCCCCCTCTTCCGCATGCGGCAGCACGGCCGACCCTACGGCTACTCCCGGGGGCTGGTCTTCCTCCAGCACAAGGTGGAGGAGGTCCTGTCCGGGGGCGTGCGGCGCTTCCCGCACGTCCAGATCCGGCGCGGATGGACGGTCGGGGCCGTGGAGGCGAAGGACGGCGCGGCACTCCTCTCGGGGCGCGACGCGGACGGCATGCCCTGGAGCGAGTCCGCGGCCTTCGCGGTCGGTTGCGACGGCGGCCGCAGCACGGTGCGTTCCGCCCTGGGCATCCCGATGGACGGGCGGACCTACCCGACGCCGTGGCTGATCGTGGACGTCCATTCGGCGACCGCGGAGCGCGAGAACCGGCGCGAGGGCGTCGAGGTCTGGTGCGACGCGCGGCGGCCGACGGCGACGATGCAACTTCCCCGCGGCTTCCGCCGGTGGGAGTTCCTGCTTCGCCGGGGCGAGGATCCGCGGACGTTCCTCGACGATGCGCGCATCCTCGAACTGATGGCCGCGCACAAGCCCGTCGAGGACTACCGCATCGTCCGCAAGCTCACCGTCGCATACAGCTCGCGCATCGCGCGGCGCTACCGGTCCGGCCCGGTGTTCCTGGCCGGCGACGCCTGCCACGTCACACCGCCGTTCGCGGGGCAGGGGCTGGCCACGGGGCTGCGCGACGCGGCGAACCTGGCGTGGAAGCTCGCCTTCGTCGTCCGCCACGGCCTGCGCGCCGATCTGCTGGACACCTACGAGGAGGAGCGACGGCCCCACCAGCTCCGCATGCTCGCCCTGGCGCGGCGGATGGGGATCGCGATGATGCCCGGCACCCGGCTTCACGAGGCGGTCAGTCATGCGCTCTTCCGTCTGACCGAGTCGGCGGGACCGCTGAAGCGTCTGTCGGAAATCCGCGGCGGGCACATCGCGCCGGTGTACCGCCGCGGCTTCCTGCATCCCGGGGGTGCGGCGGGGACCTACCTGCTTCAGCCGCGAATGCCGGACGGGCGTCTCCTGGACGACCATCTCGGCCCGGGGTTCGCGATCGTGCGCGTCGGCCCGGGGGCCGCGGACCTGATCGGACCGGCCGACCTCGCCCGCTGGCGGGGGCTCGGCGCGCGGGTCGTCGACCTTCCGTCGCACGACGAGGGCACGCCCGCTCTCACCGATCCCGCCCCGTCGCGACCGGGACCGCGGGTGCTGATCGTGCGGCCGGACCGCTTCATCTGCGCGGACGTGACCCCGGTGGACGCCGGGGCGCCGCCTGTCCCCGCGGGATCGTCCGCAGGCCCCCGTGACCTCCGCGGGGCGGGGTCAGGGAGGCAGTAGTCCGCCGTCGACGATCGCGCGGGCGAGGCCCCCGCCGATGATCCGGTGGCCGGCCGGGCTCGGATGGAACAGGTGACCGGGCAGGAAGAGCGACCTGATAAGAAATCGCTTTTCGGGCGGCACGGGAACGTACCCGTTGGGACCGGCCTGAAGCAGCGGTTTCATGGTGTGGACACTGCCCGAATGCCCACGGGAAGGCAAGAACGCGGGCGAAACATGC
>Ga0194127_10001354_pt1 | contig 36109 bp, 33 predicted proteins | sample TA2KigC100mmetaG_FD_148624 | JGI IMG/M metagenome (GOLD analysis project Ga0194127, IMG submission 148624) | Freshwater microbial communities from Lake Tanganyika, Tanzania - TA2015036 Kigoma Deep Cast 100m | ecosystem: Environmental > Aquatic > Freshwater > Lake | place: Tanzania: Lake...
GTTCGCTCATGGGAGCAACAGCGTAACCGTCATCGAACCACCATCTCGTGGCGCTTTACCACGAACCGGGCACGAGAAACCATGGCCCGGCATTATGCCAATGTCACACAATCATCGTAACAGTCCACTAGTGAGCGTCGATTTTGTATTTCTTCAGCATCCGATAGAACGTTGCGCGGCCAATCTGCAGTCTGTTGGCGGCGTCGGCGATGTTTCCATCCGTAGTCTTTAATGCGTGGCGAAGGGCCATTTCCTTCACGCGTTCGAGAGGAAGCACGGGCGAAGTGTCGTCAAATGCCGTGGGGGCAGGAACCTCCCCCGATTGCTGTGAGGAGAACGATGAGACGATGAGGGGCAAGTCGTTTTCTGTCAGAATCTCTCCTTCGACGAGGACCACCGCACGCTCAATTGCGTTTTCAAGCTCACGGACATTTCCCGGCCAGGGATACTGATAGATCTTCTTCATGGCGTTTCGGGAAAATGTCAGCTTTCCCCTGTTTGCATCTTTGGCAAATCGCCTGAGAAAGTGTTCAGCGAGCGGAAGGATATCACCGCGCCGCTGGCGGAGCGGGGGAATGAGAATCGGAAACGTCGAAAGTCGAAAGTAAAGATCCTCACGGAAGTTTCCTTCCCCTACCTCTTTCCGAAGGTCGCGGTTGGTCGCAGTAACAAGGCGGACGTTGGACTTGATCGTCTCGTTTCCTCCTACCCTCTCAAACTCACCGGATTGAATCACCCGCAGCAGTTTGGCCTGCAAACCGGGATCGAGTTCACCGATTTCGTCCAGGAACAGGGTTCCCATGTTTGCCTGTTCGAATTTGCCGATGCGACGCTGTACCGCTCCCGTGAAGGATCCCCGTTCGTGTCCAAACAGTTCGCTTTCCAGAAGCTCGCGCGGAATTGCGGCGCAGTTCATAATAACGAAGGGGCCCGACGCTCGTTTTCCGTTGAAATGAAGGGCTCGTGCGATGAGTTCCTTTCCGGTTCCGCTCTCCCTCTGAATCAGCACCGTGATGTCGCTATCCTTGGCTTTCTTGACCAGCTTGAACACCTCCTGCATCGCGCCGTCGTTGGAGATGATGTTGTCAAAATGAATCGTTTCGCTGACGGCTGATCGAAGTCGTTCGACCTCCTTGGTCAATTGACTCACCTCGAGTGCCGTTTTGATCGCGTGTTCGAGGCGGTTGAAATCAACCGGCTTGCTAAAGTAGTCAGACGCACCGAGTTTCAGAGCGTTGACTGCCGTGTCGATCTGAGCCTGAGCCGAAATCATGATCACCGGCAAATGAGGATGGCTGGACTTGATCGATTGGAGAATTTCGATCCCATTCATACCCGGCAACATGATATCCGAAAGGACAAGGTGGGGCTCATCGTTGGTGCCAAGGTTTCGGAAGAAGGCTTCACCGTCTGGGAAGACTCTCGCGGTGTGTCCCCATCGCTTCGTAATCCAGTGCTCCATGATACGGGAAATGGAGGGCTCGTCTTCGATGACGTCGATAATGCATGCGGGCATAGTACTGTCGGTTCAGAGTGGTAGATGAGAGAAGAAGACCGGAAGCCTCAAGGCCCTCAGACAATACCCATTGCCTCGTTGAGGAGCCAACAACGCAGGGAGTCATGAGTGGTGTCAAATGGAGTCGCTGGCGGGGGAGTCGATTGAAATGGTAAACTCCCGACCACGGGCCAGGGCATCTCACATTTCCAAATCGGAGCCCTCGGCGTGAGCGGGAGTTTCAATTGTTGTGACGCAAAATGATACGCGTTGTATCAATTCTGAGGAACCTGGATCGTGAAGACCGACCCACTCCCTTTCGTGCCGTTGACTCCAAGGCTTCCGCCGTGAAGTTCGACAAGATATCTCGCAATAGCAAGACCCAATTCAGCCCCTTGGGCTTCTCGCACGGGGTCCTTGCCGTTGCCGAAGATATTGAAAAGGAAGGGAAGTCCGTCGTCGCAAACGCCGGGTCCGTTGTCCGATACGTGGATCTCCATGTAGGAGGCGGAAGCATGGAGGTTGATCTTGATCTTTCCCCGCTCGGGAGTGAACTTCAGCGAGCTGCTGAGAATGTTGAGCAGAGCTCGGAGAATACGAGCCGGGTCGATCTTGACCATCATCTGTTCCGCAGGGATTTCGAATTCGATCGTGATTGAGCGTCGCCGGGCAATCGGCTGAAGAACATTGATCGCCTGGTTGACCAGTCCGACCAGATCGGTATTCTGCTTCAAAAGAGCAGTTCTGCCGCTTTCGAGTCGGGCCAGATCCAGATAGTCGTTCAGCAAACGAGAAAGTCGTCGGCTCTCGTCCCCGATGATTTGAACGATCTCGGCTTGTTGCTCCGGATCGAGTGATCGTTCGTCTCGCAGGAGGTCTGAATACCCGATGATGCTTGTCAGCGGGGTTCGGAACTCATGAGAGACCCTGTTGAGGAATTCAATCTTCAGTCGCTCAAGCGTCGACAGGAGATGATCCCGGTCTTGTTCAAGGACCTCCGTATGGAGAACTCTTGCCTGTTGCATGGTAGTGCCCTCTGTTGATCGTTTCATCAATTGATTCTGAGATACCTTGTGCAAGCTCCGTACCAATTGAAATCTTGTTGATTTTTCGCTGTTCTTGCGGGTGGGCCAATCTCAATAGGGTTCATCTGACTCAAAATGAGCCAAGAAGGACTTCATGTCTCTTCTCAATTCCCCCTTCAGGTTCGAGAATCGTATGATTCAGGGGAATCTAGGTAAACGTATCGATATGAAACGATCATCTCAATTACGAACGTGGAATATCGGCTGGGCCGTCAAGTTCGGCCAGAACAGGGGAAATTCGACTTTGGCATGGGGTTTGGGGAATAGTAGACCAGAACAATGAAACCAACAACATCAATATTATTTCAAGGAGTTACAGCAATGAAAAAGATGACAGCAGTGTTCGCCGTGTTCGCTCTTAGCCTCCTGGTTGCCGGCTCGGCATTTGCGCAGGCATCAGCGACACACAATTTGAATCTTGCAGTCAACGCAGTCACAAAGATCTCTACCTCAGCCGGAGCGATCAATCTCACTATCAATGATGGCGTCGCCGGTGTCGATGCTCTGACGAGTGTCAATGGTTCGGGTGACTATAGCATCACGCATAACAAGAACACCAATATGAAGATCACGGCACAGATCGATTCTAATATGCCGACCGATATTACGCTGAAGGCAGATCTTGCAAGCGTGAAGGGAACTTCAGAAGGTCAGAAGACACTCAGCACGACCGCAGTTGACGTTGTTACAGCCATTGCCAAGGGTGCCGATGCGACCAAGACGGCGACCTATACGCTGGAAGCGTTGGCGAGCGCTGGCGAGTGGAGCGGAGCCCGGACAGTGACACTGACGTTGACCGACTAAGAGTAGCCAGTCAGGGAACAATCCCCAGCAGGTCTCCCCACAAAGCGGCGTCGGATCAATAACCGACGCCGCTTTGCTTGTACGACGAGCTGGCTTATGCAGGATGTTCCGCCCGATCAGCGAATCTTGTACCATTTCACAGTCGCACCGACGAAAGTCTCGTGATGATACGTGTGTCTCACTTAGAAACAGATATCGATCGGAGAGTGGGAATTTTCACGAAAATAGGCCATAATCGCGTTGGCACGCCATTTGGGGATCATATGTCAGAAGAATTGGAATATTTCGAATCAAAATAACAGAAGGAGATAGATCAATGAAACGAACCGGACTCATATTGATGGTCGTTCTTGGGATCGTTTTGCTCACCGGCACGCTGTATGGTCAGACGGCCAATCAAACGATCAACCTCACCATCGGCTCGGTCATGCTTGTTGCGCCGGATGCGGCATCGCACAGTCTCTCAATCACGACTGGTACGGTCGATCAGATTGCGCTCACACCGGCGACTGCGGCAGGAACGTATCGCTGGGTGACCAACCAGGCGCCAACGAAAATCACGGCAGAGCTCGACAGTGATATGCCGGCGGGAAGCACTCTTCAGCTCAGAATCGGAGCAGGTGCGTTTTCACCTCTGACGACTGCACCGACAGATGTTCGTACAGGGATGCCAAGAGGAGCGGGCAACGAAGATTACACGTTCCAATTCACCGCAAACGCAACTGTGGATCCTGCGTCGATTCCCGCGTCGAAGACCGTTACCTGGACCATTACAAACTAGGAGGGGATTCCACGAAGAGCCAAGACTCCTAGTTTCGTCAGCGGCGGCGTCAATGAGACATTGGTGCCGCCGCTGTGTTGTACGGGGGGGGCAATCGTACGGTGAGGCCAGATGCTACGTTTTCTGCTGTTTCTTCTTCGCGGCGGGGAAAAGAACGTTGTTGAGGATGAGCCGATATCCGGGGGAATTCTTGTGGAGAGAGAGATCGGTCGGGGGATCGCCGACAGCGTGCTGATAATCTTCCGGATCATGACCGCCGTACCAGGTAAACGTGCCGCGTCCGACGTTGCCGTGGATATACTTCACTTCCTCAGTCCCTTCGCGTTCGGCAAGTCTGATAACAGTCCGCTTCAGGAGTCCCTTCCGGAATGCCGTTGTCTGACCCATGAATCCCTTGATGATGGCGACGTGATTTTGCGTCAGCATGGTCGGGACAGGATCGTACTTCGCAGAGAACTCAAAGAGCGTAAAGTAATCGGTATTGGGATCTCGAAGGGCCGGCGGATCGCTGGGCGGAATGTCGATATCGGAATATTCATACCGCATGGGATTTGGATCGAGCGTGAAGTGTTCAAACGCGAAGGTTCGCGAAAAATTGAGTTTCTTCTGAATATCACGATCGGGCGGATCGCCATCGAACATGATGTCGCAGATGTCAACTGCTTCGGCGGCGAGAGCGATATCGTAGCTGTCGGTGGCCGAACACATCGCGAACATAAAACCGCCGCTCCCCACATAATCTCTTATTGCGCGCGCCACGGCCTTCTTCGCATCTGAGACTTTCCGATACCCGAGCCGCCTCGCTTCTCTCTCATAGAGTCCCTGTTGTTCGACGTACCATGGCGCGAAGCGATAGTTGGCGTAGAACTTCCCATACTGGCCTGTGAAGTCTTCGTGATGGAGATGGAGCCAATCGTATTCAGAGAGTTTTCCTGTGAGCACCTCTTCATCCCAAACCTTTGTGTAGGAAATCTCCGCATACTCCAGGGCGAGAGTGACGGCGTCATCCCACGGCTTGAAATTCGGGGGGACATAAACGGCAATTCTCGGCGCCTTTTCGAGGCGTACCACATCCATGTTGTTGTCCTCCTGCTGGATGTGGGCATATATCGTAGCGGCCTGCGCTGCAGCCACTCTTTCAAAGGCAACTCCCCTCACCCGGCACTCACGGGCGATCACCTCGCTGAAGTCCATGAAAAAGGAACCGCCCCGATAATTGAGAAGCCAGTCGACTTCACCCCCCCGCTCGAGAACCCAGAAGGTAAGACCGTAGGACTTCAGGTGGTTTGTTTGCTGCAGGTCCATGGGAATCAGAAGCTTTGTCTGCGCCTGCGCCGCCGGGAAGAACAGGGCGAAGTGGAACAGGACAATCATGAGGGATCGAACGGTCGATGCACGACGACGGAGAGGGTTCACAAAGAGTCTCCTCGCAACATGCGTATTCTTTGACGGGCTTCTTCGACGTGTACTGAGGTTGGGAACTTCATCAGGACCTGCTCGTACGTTGCGATTGCACGCTGGGGATCGTCCTTGTATCGCTCATAGATCCCTCCAAGGGCCATCAGCGCCTTGTCACGAACGATGCTGTCCGGAAGATTTTCAACGACTGTCACATAGACTGCGATGGCATCATCGATTTTCCCGAGAGTGGTGAGTATCTCGCCAATCCGGATGTGTGCATCGTCAAGGAGAAGTGCGGTTGGATACTGCTTCACGATGAAGTCGAAGCGCTGCAACGCTTCGGAAAATCGATGCTGACGGAGAAGAAGGTCTGCCGTCGCGTAATCCTTCAGAGCCGCTGCGGACGATCGGTTCTCGTTGATGAAATACATCAGCTGAAGCGCGTCGTTCGCAAGATCTCTGTTGGGGTTGGCAGAAAGGCCCTCGAGTGCCACGAGCGCGGAATCGAATTGTCCCTCATAATATTCAAGCAGGGAAATCTGGTAAGTCACCAGATCACGCAGAGACTCCTGAGGAGCGGAGCGCAGGGTTTCGCAGTTCCTGCGTGATTCCGCGAGCATGTTCTTCTGGAGGAGAATCTCCGCAACACGCAGCGTTGCATCGGCAGCCAGGGATGCCGCGTGAGGATGGATCCGAACACGTTGGAATGCATCGAGGGCGGCATCAAGCTCGAACAGCACATCGTGTCTAATCACCCCGATCCGAAATAATGCCTGCGCTGCGACTTCGGAATTCGGATAATCGACTATCAGTCCCTCATATTGGGAGATCAACGTGGCGGCTTCGAAGCGGGATTCCGCGGCGCCGAGCGTGGGGCGAGGTGCGCGTGATTCTTCCGATCGACCGGGCTCGCCGCGGATTTCCTCGAGTGATCGAAGAAGACCGAAGCGGGCGAACGGGACAAGCCGGTGTGACGGATATCGATCGATGAATTCTCGAAATGCTCGCTCGGCAATCGGATAGAGTCGTTCTTGGACGGCGCGTTGCGCGAAGTTGAAGATTTCCTGACCGTTCGCGCGTGTCAGTCGATCGATCTCGCGATACTCCTCATAGGCGGCCGGATATTCCTTTTTCTCGAGATACAACCACGCGAGGAGCGTCTTAAGAGGAACATATTCCGGGTTCTGCAATACGACGGCTCGGGCAGATTTCAGCACCTCTTCCAATCCTTCCGGCCTCTGGATCAAACCGGTGAGCCGCGATTGCACGTACGAGAGTTGTTGTGGAGTAGCAAGAAGAACGGCAAGGTATTCTCGTGTCGCGTTTCCGTACTGCATCAGCGCGCCATACAACATCGCACGCTCATCTGCGAACAGAAGCGGCTGTCTGCTTTCGGAACGCGCTTTCAAATACATCCCCAAGGCCTGTTCGTATAGACGGAGCTCCATCATCTGCGAAGCCACGAGCCGGTAGAGATTGGTATTCCCCGGCTGGGTTTGCACCGCCAGATTCCAGATTGAATCGGCACTCGATTGTTCCCCCTTCTGAAAGTACAAGGCGCCGAGGGATGAGAGAAGGACCGGATCGTTCGGACTGGTCGACAGGCGCTGTCTCACAAGCTTCATGGCTTGGTCATACTCCTTCAGCTGAACGTAACATCGCCGGAGTGCGTCAAACAGCACATAGTTCTGCGGATCAGCAGCCTGCAGCGGCTCATAGATCGCTGCCGCTCGCTCCCATTCGCCGGCCTGTTCAAAACTTTGCGCGAGACGAATCTTCAGCTGAAGATCATCTGTTTGACCGAAGGTTGATGGCGCTCCGATCAACAGAAATCCGGCGAGCATCAGGATGAACAATATCGTTTGGCGATGCTTCATCGATTGTGGATTCAGCGCCCCGGAGTTCGTTCGAATACAAGTACGCGCCAGACAAAACTGGCGTCTTCATAGCGCAGAGCAAAGCCGCTGGAGAGGATCATTCCTCTCAGCACTCCCCAGTCATGCCAATAGGGATGAAAAGACGTCCGCAAAAGCCGGTTGATGAATATCTGGAGCTTGAAGGTCAACTTGATGAGGATGTGTTCACGGGGGTGGCTCAACGCGTACACTCCGGTTGTCTTCCCGAGAGAGGCCGCGAGAAGGGCTTTCGGGTTGTCGTAGCAGCATACCACCTTGTCGAGGAGTGTAATGTCCGCCCGGTCGACTGTGTCGGCCACCTGTACGAAATCCTCTGCGACGTATTCAACCCGATCCTTCACCCCGAATTCAATGGAAAGCTTTCGCGCCTCCTCAAGCATCCCGATTGAAACCTCGATACCGGTTGCTCGTTGCGCCCCCTGCGTCAACAGCGTGAGGTGAAGCGACCCAACACCACAGCCGATGTCAAGAATATGGCGGAACGAAGAGCCGTCGGAACCGACCCCCCGGAGGATCATCGTTTGAATCTTGTCCGGCCCTTTCTTCCGAAAATCTTTGGCATATCGTTTCGACCAGCGAGAGAAAAAGCGATTTGTTCCCTCGCACAACTGAGACCGGCAACAGTTCATTCCAACCTCCTCGTTTCCTCATCTGTCCCACACATCATGAACCCCAAAGGCGAAGTCCACCGGCAAACGTCTTCGGCTCTCAGTGGTCTTTTCCCAACACGAAATCGATCTCGTAGAACTGATAATCGGACTTCGTCATGCCGAGTCGCTCATACGTTTGCTTTGCCCGAGTATTCGCGCCGTCAACATAAAGACGGATTCCGCACACATCGGGATTCTCCCGTGCGATCCGGAGAACGTGCTCATGCAGTGTCCGATAGATGCCGTGTCGTCGGAACTCTTCCCGAACAAAGACGCTCTGGATCCACCAGAAGTATGTGATATAACTTCGTTTCCCAGCGGGTGTCTGCTTCCGGGCCGGAACCTTGTGACCGGATGAATTCTACAAACCACCCATCTGCCTCGGAAGTTCTTCTTTCGCAGGGGGTAGCCGAGCCGAGCGGCATGTGCGGTCTTCGTGAGAAAATCGCCGAGCTTACCGTCTTCTTTCCTGCGCTGCTTTCTTCACAAGCTCCATCATCTGGTCGTAATCTCTTGCCGTGCCGCCGTATGTTGCGGCAAACGAGACGGCCGCTTCCTTCGAAGCAAAAGCCAACACCGGCATCATCGCTCTTGCAGGAATGATGACGCTTCCAGTCACGAACCAGGCTTTATGAGCATCAATCATAGCTAGAGCGGTGAAGTCCACCACTCTCATCGATGTTGCTATGTTTCCCCCACGCATTGCGACAGCACATCCCAAACCACACGCCCAGACCGTCAAATCGCCGGTGACAGTCTCGACCCTCGTCAGCATGTTCTCAAAGACATCCATGTTGCACTGCGGGCAAGTGCCGACTTTCTCTCCGAGAGCCGGGCGAAGTTGATCCAGCGCCGTTTGAGCTAGCGTGACTTGCACGAGCAGAAAAAGCAGCGGGAGTTGTTTGAGAGTGTTCATAGGCGCCAGTCCTCTTTCGTTTGCAGTGAAGAGATGTCCTTATCGGGCGCTGATTTCGATGTTTGCGAAGAATGACCGGCCCGGTTCATTGATCGGTGTGCCGGTGGTTCGAAGACGTCTGTTCAGATGCTCATAGTACGCCTTGTTGAAAACGTTGTTCACTCCAATTGTAGCGTTGATCACCCTGTGAGGTTTCAGTCGGAGTGCACCATTCACAACGACAAATCCCGGCGTCGGTGTTTCGCCGAACGATGGCGAGATGTCCCGCTGCGCGGCGGCAGCCCGAACGGAAACCTCGGGAAGCACCTTCCCTCCCATCATCGTCGCAGCAAGCACAGCAGTCATATCCAAGGGGGGGATTTCCGGTAGCGGCTCACGCGCTCTGTTGTTCCGCGCCCGGGTGTAGGACGCCTTCAGTTGCAGATGGAGATAATCGGCAACTTCCGTAACCGACGTTAACTCGAACCCCGCCAATGTTGCCGACTCGATGTTGCAAAACCGCTTCACTCCAAACACATCAGGATTCTTTGCAGGAAGGGGCGTAATCTCCGACGAGATGTAATCGGTCACATGGGAGTAAAAAAGACTACCGCTCACGGTGCCGATCATCGTTCTCCCCCTCAACCCGACGTCGATAGTTGTATTCACTTCCGGTTTGAGGAATGGATTCCCCACGTAGTCGAGCCGGTCAAGCCCGATGGGGAAGAAATTGATATACCGCTCGGCGATGCCGGCGCTTCGCACACCGCGTCCGGCATGGGCTGCCAGCTCCACATTCCGGCTCAGCGTGCGTGTCAGACCGAAACTGAAACTGGGGTTGATTTGCTTGAGCTTCAACGATCCATACAGGTCTCGAAATCCGGCATCGGGTTTGTCCGGGGAAGCGGAGTTGACATCAAGCCGCCAGGACCCAATGAACTGAAACCCTGCAATCGCCGAGCGATACTCCAAGAACACACCGGCGTTCGTGATGCGCGCGTCCTGCCAGACGTTATCGAAAGCAGTCGCGCCGGCCCTCGGACCTGTGAGGAAGGTCCGCGTCCTGAGGCCCGACTTCTCTGTTCGCATGAAGTCGGTTCCGACGAAGAGGACGGACGACCCGACGATCATCCCCACTTCAGCACGCGCGCCTGAGACCGCCGTCGAAACGTGCGTCTCTGCAGTCACCGTTGCTGCGGTCGGCCGGAAACGATTATCCATCGTATGATCGACATCGGATCGATATGCTTTGAGGGTAAGGGAGGCGAGAACCGAACTCAGGTTCTTCGCGGCATAGTCGGCAATGAGGATTCTCGTGTCGTCTTTTCGTTCATCCATCGGGAGCGAGGGGAACTGAATATCACGCGCGGCGACATGCCGCAGAGAAAGCTGCAGCCGGTGTTGCACGAGCGGGTTCACCCCGAACTTGAGTGTGAAGTCCCGCTTTGTAAAGTTCGAAGGAACCGTTTCACCGTGACCGTCGGTGTAGTCACCGTACTTCTTTATCCCTCCGCTCAACCGGAAGTCGTAAAGGCGACTGCCGCCATTAATCGTGAGACGATTCTGCCAGCCGTTGAACGTCGAATCATAGCCGCTCGTGAGATTTCCACCGACGCTCCACGTTTCGTACTGCTCGGGTGCAGCCATGACGAGGTTAATCACGCCGCCGAAGGATGGCCCGAACCGCAGGGCGAAGGGACCTTTAAGCACTTCGATCTTCTCAAGATCGCCAGCGGTCACGTGCGAGGCGGGGGGATCCATCCTGCTCGGGCACGCTCCCTCCACGCGCGCCTCTCCATCGATCTGGACATTAAGCTGGTCAGAACGAAATCCTCGCAACACAGGGTCGAGTCCGTACCCTCCACGACGAATGGCCGAAACGTTCGGCACGCTTCGCAGGAACTCACCCAGATCTTTTTGCGGGTGGGCAGCAGTCTCCTTTATCAGAATGTCTGATTGACGGTAGCCGACGACGCGACCTGCCGTTACCACAATTTCCTCGACAAGGATGATCGGCCTTTCTTTCAGAGAAACCTCCAGGTACTTCATCTCACCTTCCGCCAGTACGATTGAGGTGTCGTGGCGTTCGTAGCCGATGAAGGAGAATACCAACGGGTACTCTCCGGCGGCGAGCCGATCTAATCGAAAGTGTCCCCTGAAATTCGACACCTCTCCCTTTCCACGGTCTTTCACCCAAACATTCGTTTCACCGAGAGGCGCGCCAGTACGGGCATCAAAGACAAATCCTTCGATGGCCCCTAACCGTTGCGCGGAGGCAACCATGGCGGTCATCGTCATTGCCACAAATAGGACGGAAAACTGGCGCATTGTTGTAGCACCCTCATCGAATGAGAGACCATCCCGACTCAGTGGTGATGCTCTGTCTGCTCGAGCATTCCGTGCAGGCGTTCGACAAAGTGGATGTACTCCACGTAGGCTTCGACATATTTACGTCCGTCGGCCACACTCCGCTCGGCTGTCTTCTGCTTCTCGAAGGCCATGTTGAAGCGCGTGCGGAGCTTTTCGGTGACAGCGGCGCTCAGGTGCTTGACAAGATCGTCAACAGAGCCCGACTCCAGCGCGCCATCGGCGTGCCGGATGGATGGCTCGATGGGGGCGTTTTCCGGTTTCAAGCCGGTATACGACTCTCCTTCGCCCATGCGATGAAGGCGAACAACGGTCTCAAAGAAGAAACGGTCGGCAACTTCTTTTGCCTCACCCCCAGATTTCTTGACCCGCATCGTCCTTGTGAACGCGTCACGCACTTCGTTCTCATGTTCGGGTTTGACCCACTTCAAGACGAGTGTAACATCTCCTTTCTCGATGGCCGCCTTCGCGGTTTTCACCACGGGGCCGTTCATCGAGTCGCAGTGCGATGCGCTGATTGCGGGGAATAGCATCAAGAATACGACAGCAAGAATGACGACGGGAATACAGTTCCCCAATCGAGTCTTCATGGTTAATCGCTCCTCCATTGTTATTCATAAGCAATTGCTCATCCCAGCGTGACGATAGTATTCAATCGTTTTCAATCCGACAATGGTGTCGTCACTACGGGGCTCTTCTTGCTGTGGCTGTTCATGTCTCTACCACAATAACGTTCCCACGGAATGTTTGCCTGCCGACAATAGCCAGGCGAGCCATCCTCGTATTGCACAAGACGCTGACTAGTTACATTCATGAAAGACCTGGCAGAACTCGGTGATCCTGCGCGAGACCTGTTGGGTCTCTTCCGTTAGAAGTCCTTCTGTATGAATCTCCTGAGTGCCAGAAGGAAGGGGAATGCCGTCCAGACGACGAGCGATCCGAATGACACGACCATTCCCGTTACTGAACCAAAAAATTCTTCGAACACTGCACCGGTGTATCCCATCAACGCCGAAATATCGAATTGCAGCATCAGAGCGATTCTCGCCAGGTCGATGGGATTGAACAACGTCATCACGATCACGGGTTGCTCCATCGGATACTCACGGAACGTCAGCGTCGCGAGGAGGATCAGTCCGTCATAGATCACGGCGAAGAAAAGCCAGAGGAGGATGGATACTCCAAAACCGCGGCCCTTATCCTCATTCACCACGGCGATCAGTAATGCCAAAGCGACGAAAATCAGCGTCAGAAAAATGCCCGCGCCGATGAGGGCGACGACGGTCGGCGTATTCCCCGCCTCGCCAACGCCGTGAATGACGAACGGCATCGTAACGCCAATCACGAAGGCCAGCGCGAGCGGAAGCGCGAGACCGGCATGCATGCCGACGAACAGCCACTTCCGATCGACCGGCTGCGAGAGCAGAAGCTCGATGAACTCGCGCGAGTTATAGGCATACATCGTTCCGAAGACAAGGGAGACGAGCGGGATAATAAGGAGCGTGACGTTCATTAGGCTCAACATTACCTTTGACGCATCGCCGCCGAATTGGAACAGCGCTTCGGAGATGACGAGAAAGAACAGCGCATAGGCGAGCATCCACCTATTGCGGATGACGTTGTGGAATTCGTATTTGAGGATTTTCAGCGTCGTCTTCATTTGCCGTTGTTCTCCATCAGACGGGCGATGCCGCGTTCGAGGGTCGGTTCACCCGTCGTCGAGATAAGGTCATGGGGCTTGCCGTCATACAAGACCTTTCCGTCGAGCAAGAAAACAACCTTGTCCGACAGCTCTTCCACCTCGTGCATGTTATGCGACGTAAGGACGATCGTCTTCCCCTTTTGCCGCTCGTTGAGAATTCTGTCTTTCATCAGACTGCTTGCCAGGGGGTCAAGGCCGGCCGTGGGTTCGTCGAGAATCAAGATGGCGGGATTGAACATGAGCGCCAGCACCGCACTCACCTTCTGGCGTGTGCCGCCGGAAAGTGTGCGAACAGGCCTCTTCCGTTCCGACCCCAAACGAAAGAGCTCGATCAGTTCCTCTTCGCCGGCGTTCTTCACGTTACGGAGATCCTTCACCATCTCGATCAGTTCATCGACGGTCAGGTTCTCCGGAAAGCGGGCAATCTGCGGCATGTAGCCGATATCGTTCCTGTACTGCCATGTGCCATTCATACACACGCCGTCGATGGAGACGGCGCCGCTGTCGTGCCGCACGAGTCCGAGGACGCATTTGATGAGTGTCGTTTTTCCGGAGCTGTTGGGTCCGACGACGGCAGTGATCGAGCCGCGTTCGATCGCGAAGCCTACTCCCTTGAGAACGTGGAGCGATCCAAATCTCTTGTCGATGTTCCGAATCTCGATCATCGTATTCTCTGCATTGCGGGCTTCCGATCCACCAGTGATTCGGGTGTCAGCGTCGGCAGAACGCGCTCGGCCAGATCGAGCAGGTCAATGAAGACACTCCGGAGCAGGATCAATGTCGGCGGATGGCGCTCAACAACGTAGGAGAAGAGCCGCACGGGGCGGTATGGAACGTCTCCGTAGCCGTCGCCGGTCATGTCGTATCCCCGGTAACCGCTCCAGTAGTTCCCCTCGAACCTGCTGAAGGTCTGGCGGCTGTTCGTCGCGACGTCGAACGAGTTGGCGATGAAATTGTTCTCCGTGAAGTGGTTTTCGACCGAGTTCGCCATGATGCGCACGGCCCACCCGTTCTGTGTGAACTCATTCCGCTCAATCGTGATGCGGGACGACCCTTCCGAGTAAAGACCGACAGTATTTCGGAAAAACCGGTTCCGCGCAACGTAACTATCTGTGATATCCTTCAGGAGCAGGCCGTACGCCACCGGCCCCCAGTTGTGCTCCATCAGGTTATCGATCATCTGCACGTTCTTCGTGTACATAACCGCGACTCCAGCACCGTTACGCTGAAAGACGTTGCGCCGATAGATGGAACCGTTGGAGAACATAAAATGCAGGCCGTAGCGGAGATTGTCCTCGCTAACGTTTCCTTCGATGATGCTGTCGATCACCCACTCCAGATAGATTCCATCCCGATGTCCGCGGATGTGATTACCTTCGATAGTGACGTCTCTGCAGTACCAGAGGTGAATGGCATTCCCCGACGAGGCCTCGCGGACGGCCTCTCCTTGAATGTCGTTTCCGATGATGCGCGTGTTGGAGGACTTTGCCAGATAGATTCCGAAGAACGTCCTCCGCAGCCGGTTGCCTTCAATCACACAGCCGTGCGCATCCTCCAACTTGATACCGGCGCGGTCCTCAACATAGCTGACCCCGACGTTCGCAATCTGCAGTCCCTTGATGGTCACGTTGCTGGCACGCACCGAGAGGACGGTGTGGCGATCCTCACCGTCGAATACAGGAAAATCTCTCCCAACGATCTCAACCGACTTGTCGACGACGATGCTACCTTCGCGGTACACGCCCGGATGCACAACGATCCTGTCTCCATCACGAGCGAGGCGGAGCGCTGCGCTCAGTGTTCGAACAGGCCCATCTGGATGGACGACTATCTCGCCAGCGGAGACGGTGGCAGTAACGACTGCAACCGCCCCAAGAGCGAAGCACGAAAGGCGACGCAAAGCGTTCATACTCCTCCCCATTGCGGCAGCCATTCTACTTCTACGAGCCGGAGAACTTCCTGCCATCCAATGACGGCACCGCCGTAGCGCTCGTGCATCTCCTCAGCAGAAGAACGAGTCTGGTAGGAGGAAGCGTTGAGTCCCATCGGACTGCGGAGGTTCGGGCTGTGAAGATAGAGGGCATCTTCCACAGCGATGAGTGTTCCGGGTGCGTCGAAGCTGACCGTCCACATGGAGTGGATTTCGTCGCGGGAAATCGTCTTCTGGAGCACCATCGCCGCCATGCACTCGACAGAATCGAACTTATGATTCTTTCCTTTGCGCGTGACAAGCACCGCTCCGTACTGCTGTTCGGTAATAAGCATCTTGCAGAACACACAGACATCCCTCCCGTATGCGATCGGCTCTGGCGCCGGAGCACAGGAGGAAGCAAAGAGAAGAGCGGCGATCAAGAGTACAGAAGCACTCCCTTTGAGACCCGGATTCCCCAACAGGATGGCAGATACGTAGTTCATCACTTCTTTGGACTTGCAGACCGCAATCATCTATCCGATTGCAGACGCGGGTTGTTGGCTGTTCGCGCGTGTATCTCTCTTCACATCCAGATACCATGCCACGGCAGCGAGAAGAATGGAGGCAAGATACAGGTATCCTCCGAGGTGCGGCAGGGAAGTGGCCCTGAAGTTCAGTATCTGTTTCGTCCCGATGAGCGGAGGCTGATAAGCCATACCGGGAATCTTGATGGCAGCGTTGGGGTCAAGGTTGTGGCCGTAATCATATCCCCACAAATAGTAATCCACCAAACCGACGCTGCCCGTGACGACCAGCAGAATGAGCCAGGCAGTGAGCAGAGATCTCTTTTTTCGAAGCACGACAACCAGCCCCGAGAGAATAAAGAATCCGGCGATGTACGGCATGATCCTCAGCTCGGGGATGGATTCCGGAACGATGGCCTTCATGCCGATGTAGTGATTGAGGATGTTCATGCTTTCGAGATTATTCGGCCGCATGCCGCTGATTTCATTGATCCAGATGTAGAGGCCGATCCCTTCCGGATACTGTGGTGCCAGCATCGTGATCTGCCAAAGCGGTACGAAATACAACGCCACGAACAGAAGTGATGCGACGAGAACTAGCAGCTTCGATGTCGTGTGCATTCAGATGCCTCCGGACAGTGGTGTACGGTAACCTGCCCGACTTCATCCTCCAGCAAGGGGGGACGAGTCGGGCAGGTACTGACTTGAACAAACCTTCTCGACCTACTCGCCTTTCCCCGTGCTGAACGAGAGGGGAACGGTGGAGCCTGCCGGTGAAACGCGAATATAACCCTGCATCTCCTGGTGCAGCGCCGAGCAGAAATCGGTGCAGTAGAACGGGAAGACGCCGACTTTCTTCGGTTCCCACACCAACGTGCCGGTTTCACCCGCCATCAGGAGCAATTCGGCGTTTTGGCTCCCCTTCACGGTAAAGCCGTGCGGGATATCCCACTCCTGCTCAATGTTGGTGACATGGAAATACACCTTGTCGCCGATACGGATCCCCTCGATGTTATCCGGCGTAAAATGAGACCGCACTGCCGTCATGTAGATGCGGACAATATTCCCTTCGCGCACAACTCTGGCCTGCTCGGCCTTCTTCGTTGCCCGAGGGTGTTTGTTCTCCTCCAGCTTGTAGATCTGAACGGACTTGTCCATGATCTTCTCCGCCGGAATCGCCTGGGCATAGTGCGGCTCGCCGACGGTCGGGAAATCGAGCAGCAACCGCATTCTGTCGCCCGTGATGTCGATCAGCTGTGCCGCGTGTGCAAGCTCGGGACCGGTGGGGAGATAGCGGTCCTTGGTGATCTTGTTCATCGCCACCACGTACTTGCCCCACGGCTTGCGTGTGTTGCCACCGGGGATCATGATATGACCGAGCGAGTAATACGTGGGGATGCGATCGACAACTTCCCACGTACCGATCTTCCACTTGACCACTTCGGAAGAGATGAAGTGAGAAGTATACGCGTAGCCCTTCCCGTCGAACTCGGTGTGTAGCGGTCCAAGCCCCGGGTTCTGCACCTCACCGGCAATCGTGGCCTCGTATTTTAGAACGGGGATGCCGTTGATTGTCGTTTCGAACTCTTTATTTTCGATCGCCTTCAACATCTTGCTGAAGGAGTGGACGGGGATGACGGCTGCGAGCTTGCCCCCTGCCGCAATGTACTCTCCGGTTGGATCGACATCCACCCCGTGTGGCGACTTGGGTGTCGGGAGGAAGTAGATCAGGCCCGGACAAGCGTTGGGGTCCAGCACCGTCACAGACGTTCGCTTTTCCGACGTCGTGATTCGAGTAGCATGGTCGCGGTAGTTATTGTAGTACTCTGCCGCCATCTTCTTCCCCTTTCCTTCCTTCAGATACTGTTCCGCCACCTTCCAGTTTACTGCTGCGATGAAGTCTTTATCGTTCCGTGATGCGCGCACCTCCAGCAAGGTATGGGCTTCCTCCGTGTTGTAGCTCGTGAAAAACGCCCACCCGTGCGATGGTCCCTTGCCGGCGCTGGCAAGGTCGTAATTGTATCCCGGCACGACGATCTGGAATGCCACATTCATTTTCCCGTTTTTTGGGTCGACGCCGATGAAGCTGATCGTCCCGCGGAAGTTTTGCTTGTAAGTTGAGATCGGAACGTCTGCCTGCGGGATCGGCACCCCGAAGCGCGTGCTGGCGACGATGTACTCGGAGTTTTCCGTCGTGAACGGTGAGGCGTGGTTGCCGGCGGAGTTGGGAATTTCGATCATCTCCACGGTCTCGAACGTCGCCAGGTCGATCCTCGCGACCCTCGGCGTGTTATTGGCGTTGATGAAGAGCCACTTGCCATCCGCCTCTCCATTTGTCTGAGAAAGTACGGTGTGGTGCGAATCGTCCCATGGGAGGAATCCGGAAGATGTATTCAGCATCGGCTTGGTTTCCTCACTGAAGCCATAGCCGTTCTCCGCATTCACCGCGAAGACCGGGATGATCTTCAGCAAGCGGCCCGACGGCAGTCCATAGACCGACACCTGCCCGCTAAACCCTCCGGAAAGAAAGGCATAGAATTCATCGTAACTGCCCGGCGGAACATACACGGCCTGCGCTGCCTCGCCCGTCACCAGCGCAGGTTTTTCCGGGCAACCCATCCAGATAAACGCCCCGGCCAACAGAAGCACAACGACACTCCACCCCACATTTGAAATGCGACGCGTTTTCATACTGTATCCTCCTTGGTTGGTAGTGGTATTGCGTTGAAGCGTTATTTGCGAGTGGATTTCTCAAGCCTGGCGGCTTTCTCGTTCGCTTGAGTCAGAAGCTCAACCAGCCTCTGTCTCTCTTCATCGGTGAGAAAGATCTGTCCTCCGAGCACCGCTCCCATCGTCCCGATCGGCTCCTGGAAGAATTGCTCAATCGTGCGTCCCACCTTACGCGGGACATTTGCGGCCGCGCGACTCAAGTCGGGCCCAATAGCTGCTGCCGATTCGATACCGAAGACGGAAACCGAGTGACACACAAAGCATCCTTTGTTCACAAAAAAGGCACCTTCTCCTTCGCGCATTCGGCGTTCACGCTCGAGTTCTTCGGGCGTCGGTACATCAGCCAGCGCCGCCACCGCCTGCGGATAATACTGCCGGGGAAATGCAGCCTGTTTCCAGCTCAGCGTCAGCATCGTAAGGGCAATCCGCTCCCTTGGCGTCAGTTTGAAGTCGGGCATAATCGTCGTCGGGGTTACCATGCGCGGATCGCGATAGTGAAGGAGGTGCCAGGCAAAGAGCGACGGCCTCCCGACAACCCTGCCGTAGTCGGATTGTTCGGGCAGCTTGTTGCCGGCGTAAGTCAGGTCAGGGCCCAGAACACCGCCGCGACCGTTAATGATATGACATGCCCGACAGTTTTTATCCCTGACGATCTTCTTCCCAGTGTTGATGTACTCCGCGCCGGCCGTCTGGCTATCGTACCGGTGACAGACATTGCAGTTGATTTGCATCAGCGTGTTCCGCTCGGTGATCCGATGTAACTCTTGAAGCTCCTGCCCGTGCAGAGGGTCTTCCCAGTGCTCGACCATGCCGTGGGCATCCTCTTTCTTGAGAGCGTATCCCTGGCCTCCGTGACAAACGGTGCAGCCGTACTGTGCCACCGGGTGCTTCTCGAGAATCTCTTTCGAGTGCGTTCGGTACGGATGAGGAGCCTGCTCTAATCCTCGCCACTCGTGACCGAGGTGGCAGGTCATGCAGCGATCAGTCCGACGGAGATCGCGCAGGTAGATTTGCTTGATACCCGTTTCCACACCATCGGCCTTCTCGGGTCCAAGTTTTTCCGCAACGAGGGCTTTGAAGTCCCTCTGGTACTGCTTCCACGCCGGAGTCGCGGAAGTGAAGAAGAGCATGCCCGTCGCAATGAGACCGACGATGCCCAGCGCAAAGATGATGATCGAATCTCTCTTGAAGCTCTTCTTGTCCATGGTCGAACCAGTCGGTTGTTAATAGACTTTCGGCAGTACGGGCCACGATTCCCACGGCCAGTAGAATTCCCAGTACGGTCCTCGCATAAACGTGCCGATCACGGTGAGGATGATGATCATGAGGCAAACGGCGATGAAGACGATGTTCTGCCTCGTGCGTGTCCGGTCAAACCAAATGCCGGTTGCAGCAGCCGGACTCTTGTCCAGATACGGCCAGAGCAAAAGTACAATCACCAACACGCCGGGAATCAGCACGCCACCGATAAAGCTTCCGTCAAACGTGATGCCGGCGACGGTGAATGTGGTGATACTGACCAGCTCCTGCAGCCAGAGGAAATACCATGGCGCCTTGGCGGGATTTGGCGTGACGTTCGGATTGGCTGCCTCCTCCAACGGAGCGCCGACGAAAAGGCTCATCACCGCCACCGCCACGAACGTGGACAGCAGCACGAGGGCGATTCTCCGCGTGAGAACGGGAACGGAGTTGACCGTGTGTTGCTCTTCATCTCGCAGCGTCGTCTCCACCTGAACCGTCCTTCCCGCCGTGAGGCCGAGCAAGGAGTACGTCTTGCTCTTCACACCTCCCTCCTGCTTCTGCTTCTCCTGTGAGAGCACGAGGGGGTCGACACACGCAAGGCCGCCATCCTTCCTGACTCGCCACATGTGATAGGAAAGAAGGAGGAGGACGACAAGCGGTAGGAAGAAGCAGTGGAGTACGTAGAACCTGATGAGGGCGTTCTGGTCGATCTCGTGCGCACCGAGGAGGAAGTACCTGACTTCCTCTCCGACGAGGGGGATACTTTTTGCAATGTTGGTCCCGACCGTCACAGCCCAATAAGCGAGCTGGTCCCACGGCAGGAGATAGCCGGTAAAGGAGAGGAAAAGAGTTACCAGCAGGAGGACGACGCCGATGATCCAGTTCAGCGGGCGGTTCTGGTCGGTAGCGATGCCGTTCTTGTATGCGCCGGCGAGGAAAACACGGACCATGTGGAGGAACACGACCGCTACCATCAGATGTGCGGCGTTTCTGTGCATCGCCCGGATGAACGCCCCGAACGAAACGACATACTCAAAGTCTTTCACAGTCTGATATGCGCGTTCCACCGAGGGGACATAGAGAAACATCAACACAGCGCCGGTGAGAGTGAGGATGAGAAACAGGCCGGCCGTGATCGTCCCCAGCCACAGCGAGTAACTCCAGGAGAGACTGCGCAGCGTAGTTTTGGCGGGGAACCAGTGAAAGAGGAGATTTCGGACGATCGACTCGCCGGCTTCTTTCTCGGACCTTGGAATAAACGTCCAGAAGATCTTCCGGCCGTTGGGCTTGAGGTTGGCGACTTTCGTTTCGGCGTTCATAGGCATCGCTTCATTCTACACAGTCAGTTTTGAGTTTCGTTCAACACGCTGATCAAGGTCGGCTACGAGCTTTCCATCTTCGGGAGCAATTTCCAGTCTGACCCACTCCAGCGGTCTTGGCGCGGGTCCTTCATAGTTCATCCCATCGCCATAGAACTTCGAGCCATGACAGGGGCAGTGGAACTCGGAGTCGATGACGACACTTTTTCCCTCGATCTCCACCGTCTTGGGCCGGGCGAGCTTGGTGTGGTTCACCGTGCATCCCAGATGCGTGCAGACCGCGGAGATGGCGTGGAAGGTTTCGCGGTCGCGATAGACGTACAGCTTCAGGTCGTTGAAGAACATGATCCCCTCCGGAATCTCGTGGGGATGGCCGATCTTCACTCGGCGCAACTGTCCGTAGGTCACGTTGGGGAAGAGCGACCGAACCCACGTGAAGACATGACCGGCGAGAAGAGCCGCCACGGAGGCGAGGCCGAGTTTGTTCAGAAAATCGCGTCTTAAGAGTTTCATCGAGCCGTCTCCCTCAGGATTGTTGTTCGACAGCAAGGGTTTCTGTTTCAGCGTACCACATGCGCTCCATTGTCATGGCGTCAGTCGGGCACACCACGGTGCACAACCCGCACCGAATACAGCGCTCATCGTCCTTGATCATGACGGAGAGATGGTCAGCTTCCCCGAAGCTGTAGTGGGAATCAAGACGCTCGCGCGCTCGCGCTTCCAGCTCGACGTCTTCCAGAGGGACGAGTTTGAGGCAATAGTACGGACAGATGTCGGTGCAGGCTCCGCAGAGAATGCACTTCTCGCCGTTGTAGATCGTCTGGATATGGCAAAGAAGGCATCGCCGCGCCTGTTCGAGTGCTTCGGCTTCGGCATAGTCTGTCTCTACTTCGACAATGCCGGTTCGACGGTCAATCGGAATCGTATTCGGCGCTTTGCGCGCGAAGATTTCATATCCGGCGAACGTGGAATACTCACGGGTAGCTATTTTCTCGATCGACAGCTTGACGGCAGGCCGGCTCGAAGTCTTCCTGAGACGGTCATCGATGGACCGCGCGGCGAGCTTCCCGTTGGCGATGGCATCGATAAGATTCCGAGGTCCGAACACGACGTCGCCCCCCGCAAAGACCCCTGCAAGAGAAGTCTCGAGCGTATCGGGATTGACCTTGATGGTGCCGGCGGGCGTCAGCTCCAGGCCACTCGATCCCTGAAGGAAATCGAGCTTCGGCCGCTGGCCGATGGCGAGGATGACGGTTTCGGCTTCGAGATGCTCGCTCACCGTCTCGTCGTAGATCGGGTCGAAGCGTCCCTTTTCATCGTACGTTCGTTTGACGCCGATCAGGTCGACGCCGCGAACTTTGCCGTCTGCCGTCGTGAACCTCTTGACGCCGCGCTGTGTGTGGAATCTGATTCCCTCCCGGACGGCCTCGTCGTATTCCTTCTTCCCCTGCGCCGTTCGAAGGACGGGCATCTCCTCAAACGATTCGAGACTCGTGATAACGATTTCCAGGACACCGGCGCGACGAGCTGTCCGCGCGGCATCCAGTGCAGCGTGCGCGGTGCCGTCTTCTGGTCTGACTTTCTCATCCTGCTCGAGGGCGGCGCGCAGAGCCGTCCGCGCCGCGTCGAACGCAACAAACCCTCCGCCGATGACGATCACTTTGCGGCCGAGCGGCACGCGGTAGCCATTGTTGATATTGATCAGAAAGTCAACGGCGTTGATAATTCCGTCGGCGTCGGCTCCCTCGACATTCATCTCCCGTGCGGCTTGCGTTCCGACACCGATGAAGATCGCGTCGAACCCCTGTCGTTCAAGTTCTTTGATGCTGAAGTTCTTCGTCAGCGGTGCGCCGGTCTGCACTTCCACACCGAGCTGGAGGATCTTGCCGATTTCCTTCTCGATGACGCTGCGCGACAGACGGAACCCCGGAATACCGTGCCTCAACATACCGCCCAGCGCATGCGTGGCCTCGAACACGGTCACCTGATACCCGATGGCCGCCAGATCGTGCGCACAGGCAAGTCCCGCCGGACCCGCTCCGATGACGGCAACCTTGTGGCTCACTCCTTCAGATCTCCGCGCTCGCCTGTGGAAGGGCAGATGCCATGCCAGCGTATTGTCTTCCCCCTGAAGCGCTGTGGTCATGAGTTCATCCTGCGTATCGGGCGAAAGCGATTCCACGCCGTATTTTTCGGTGACAAACCGTTTCAGCGCGCGGATGGCCACCGGCGCGTCGATGCTTCCACGGCGGCAGTAGTCCTCACACGGCGCTGCGCAGACGCGACCGCAGACAGAGACAAAGGGATTGGGAGAGCGCGCGACGAGAAAGGCTTCTTTGTAATTCCCTTCGGCGATGAGTTGCACGTACCGCCCGGCATCGGTGTGAATCGGGCATGCTGCCTGGCACTTAACCTGTTTCTGCCAGTGCACAAAATCCGGGATTGCGACGCGGTACTTTTCTTCCATCATTTGATCCCGATCTGTTTCTTGAAGTCCTGGATGAGGAAGACGTTATCGGTGAACTGTAGGACGCGCTTTCCCTCTTTGACCTCCTTGACCAGCTCGTCGAGCGTGACGCGGTCGAGCACGGCGCGGATCTGTCCGAGTATCTTTTGCCAGTAGTGATGGAGAGCGCACGGGTTTCGTTCATCGCAGGTCCCCGCGCGCAGAAGACACATCTGGAAGAAATCCGTTCCGTCGATCGACTGCAGAACATCGTAGATCGTAATCTCCCTCGGGTCGCGTGCAAGGCGAAAACCGCCCTGCGGGCCTTTCAACGACTTCACATATTTCATTTGAACGAGAAGTCGCATCACCTTGTTGAGATACTCCTTCGGTATGGAGAGCGCGGAGGCAATCTGCTTGGAAAGGATGTACTCGTTCTTCCCGACCGAGGCGATGAGGATGAGAGCCTGTAATGCGTATTTTGAGGTCTTGCTGAGCACTGAGGTGTTCCGCCTCTCGGGAGGAACCGCAGACTATCTTAGCCAACGCAAACTTGTGGGTCAAGAGATTCGGATATCCGCGTCCACTAATTGTTTTTCCCCGTCATGTTCGACGAGCCGTCGGAACCGACCCCCCGGAGGATCATCGTTTGAATCTTGTCCGGCCCTTTCTTCCGAAAATCTTTGGCATATCGTTTCGACCAGCGAGAGAAAAAGCGATTTGTTCCCTCGCACAACTGAGACCGGCAACAGTTCATTCCAACCTCCTCGTTTCCTCATCTGTCCCACACATCATGAACCCCAAAGGCGAAGTCCACCGGCAAACGTCTTCGGCTCTCAGTGGTCTTTTCCCAACACGAAATCGATCTCGTAGAACTGATAATCGGACTTCGTCATGCCGAGTCGCTCATACGTTTGCTTTGCCCGAGTATTCGCGCCGTCAACATAAAGACGGATTCCGCACACATCGGGATTCTCCCGTGCGATCCGGAGAACGTGCTCATGCAGTGTCCGATAGATGCCGTGTCGTCGGAACTCTTCCCGAACAAAGACGCTCTGGATCCACCAAAAGGTTCCGTTGCGCCAATCGCTCCATTCGTAAGTGATCATCAACTGACCGACGATTGTCCCGCGATATTCCGCGACATAGTAGAGCCCTTTGGTTGAGTCGCTCAGAAGATTTTCGACTCCTTGATGGGCGACCTGAGCATCGAGAATCTTATCTTCCGTTTCCTTTGCCATCAACAGGTTGAATTCGGTGATGACGGACGCATCGTCCGGAACGGCTTGTCGGACTGTGATCTCTTCGATCATCGGTATCCCGCTTTGACCAGATCATCCAACGATCGGAACGGCGTGGGAGGTTTCAGATACGTGGCGAGGAATTTGTACACCTTCAGCCGAGTTTCCCGGGCCGACTTGATATCGATTCGCTCGAGGCTGTGTCCGCCGGGTGCATCTTTGAAGATCTCGTATTCGAACTTCTTCCCCGCCGCCTTAAGAGCGCGGATGAGATGTTCAACCTCCAGCACGTTGACGTCGTCGTCGTTCGTCGTCGTGTGGATGAGGAGCGGAGTCTTGAGCTTCTCGGCATGATTGACGGGAGAGCGCTTCCGATATTCTTCGATATTGTCTCGGGCCGTCTTGCCGATGTGATACTGGGCGGAGAAGAGCCGTCGATAGTCATCGGTGGCATATCCCATCCGCGCAACCAGATCGCTCACCGGCACACCGGCGTAAGCCGCTTTGTATGCGTCAGGATACTCGAACACGTTCATGAGTGAAATCATCCCGCCGTGGCTCCACCCCAGGATGCCGATCCGGTCGTTGTCGACGAAATCGTAGTTCTCGATCATGTAGTTGCGGCTCGCATAGACATCGTCGTTCTCGAGGGCGCCGTAGTCGATCAGTTCCATAAACGAGCGTCCGTAACCGGTACTGCCGCGATATTCCGGAGCGACAATGATGTATCCCTGCGCGACGATCTCACGGACCATATGCGCATGATAGGTCGAGAAATCTCCGTGGACGCCGCCGTGGGGAAAGACAAGGAGAGGATATTTCTTGGACCGATCGATCTTGTGAGGAATGAATACATAGGTCCAGAATTTTACCGGATTGTCGACGCCCATGGCTGTCGGATTCGGTTTTTTGGACTTTGGCGGACCCGTGATGTAGACTTTATCGATGAGTGCAACGTCCCCCACTTTGCTGTACCAGAGAACGTCGTCGATGAGCTTTTCGAGGCGGTCAAATCGGGCGCTCATTGATTCAAGCTGACGCTCAAGGCGTTGTGTGTCTGTTGGTGGCGGCTGCTGTGCGTTGACGAGCGAATAACTGACTGTCAACAACATGATCGGGAAGAAGAAATGCAACGACGTCTTTGTGATGTTCTTCATGGGTGTTCCTCTTTGAGGTTGATTCGAATTTGTGACATGATGGACAGCGGGACAGAATTCCCGTAAAGGGAATTCTCAGGTCTCCTTCAATGGATCATGCGGCTGTTTGGCGAATGCGCTCACTGTTCCACGTGCAGTGAGTGACTCAGCAGTCTGAAGGTCTCGGCGGTAATAATGTTCGCGCCCGAGCTCCAGGATATGTACACCGGTCCTACGTTTTTGACAAAGGCAGATGTTTGGGATCGTAATCCGCCTCCAACACTATACTTGACTGTGTCTCCACTTCCAACCGGCATAAACCGTGGCGTTTCGAATCTCCATCCTCCAATCAACAGCGTTACGTAGTCGTTCTTGTCCTCTACGATGCGAAACGAGGATGTGTCTGTGAATCTATAAACTCGGTCACGCGCAGGATCATACGAGTTTATGAAGGATGCAGTGCCGGTATCGGTTCGGTGCACATGGTATTCAAGGCGATCGGCGTAGGGTGTTCGGTAATCAATAACCCACTCGCTTGTGCCCACCTTTTTCAGCGCCTCCCCAGCCGTTGGGCGACTGAAAAACTCATAGGAAAACATCCATCGGTTCCCAAGAGCTAAGGGGCAATAGTCCTCGGAGACGACGGGTTCAGGTAGAGTCGATGTGTCTATGCCTTCGTCACACTGCATGGAGGTGATTGCCAGCACACACCAAAGCACTCCGCGTATTCTCAGAGATGTTTGTATTGTTCCTCCGTGGCTTAGCATATATCTTCTTGGACGTACGATGATCACTTCAGCCCCATCTCCGTCAGCAGATGATCCGCCTCGCCGACCTTCTCCGTTACCCACAGAACGTACCGGATGTCCACGGCAATCGAGCGGCTGTACGATTCGCTCCATGCAAAATCGTTGATGGTTGCCTCCCACGCCCGGTCGAAATTCACGCCGACCAATTCACCATTCGCATTGATCACGGGACTTCCCGAATTTCCTCCGGTTGTATCTGTATTGTAGAGGATTGCCACCGGGACATCATTGAGCTTCGGATGCTTGTATCGGCCGTATTCCTTCGCATTCGCGAGGTTGATGACCTTTTCGGGTGTATCGAACGGCTCTTCACCCGTCGTCTTCTCAATAACTCCCTTGAGTGTGGTGATCGGAGAGTAGTACGTTGCATCAGCCGGGTTGTAGCCGCGGATATATCCGAATGTCAAACGAAGCGTTCTATTCGCGTCCGGGATGAATGCGGTTTTGAGATACTGCTCCTTCACATCAACCAGAAGAGCGGAAAGCTTTGAGAGAGCTCCTTCGCGTCGCTGGCGAGTTTCCTTCAGAGCTTGATACGTCGGGTAGAGGGCTCTCGCGAGCTTGAGGAAAGGATCGTTGATCGTCTCCAATTCCTCCTTGCTCGTTGAAAGAAGTTCGAGAACATATTGTTCGTTGTTGAGTTTCGATGCCGGGTATGCTTTGTCGATAAACGAAGCGATATCCCGCTCTACGTTTCCTGTTGTGAGCAATGCGCCAATGGCCGGAACGCGCTGATTCATCGGAAGACTTCCCGCCTGCATCAGAAGCTCCCGGAGAAAGGTGCGGTCGGTCTCGTCATGGTAGTCCGCCAGTGCGCGTAGCATCGTCTCTTTCGTGCGTGGAAAATTTCTATCCATGTATGCAGATTCGCGTTCGAGATCGGGCTTCTGGCGCTCGATCGAGGCCTCGTAGATGCGATATGCGGCGGAGAGCATCGTGGAACTGGAAGGAAGGAAATCGAGAATGATCTCAGATTCCGCACGACTCGTGATCTCCTCGTACACCTTTCCGATCTCGGTCAACACCGTTCCATAGACTTCGTTTCGTCTCGGATCGGAGTCGATGAATCGCTGAAGATCCGCTTCTTCCAGTTTCTTCTTTTCGACCAGATTGAGACGATCGAGCCCTTTCAGCTGGCCGCGAAAACGTTTCATGACGTTGGCCAGACTCTTGATCCGGGCGGCGTGCTTGATCGCAACTTCACGATCCTTCTCTCCCATCTCTTTCATCACGGCAATCTGCCAATCGTACAGATTCGCGATGTATGGCATTCGGTACTGTTCCTCATACTGCATGAAGTGCGATGTCCGGTGGCGGTTCGTGCGACCCGGGTATCCAAGCAGGAACACAAAATCTCCCTCATCGACTCCGGCCGGCTGAACCTTCAGGATCTTCCTCGGCTTGTATGGGACGTTGGTCGGCGAATAGTCTGCGGGTGATCCGTCCGGGGCAACGTACACGCGCATGAAAGAAAAATCTCCCGTATGGCGCGGCCAAATCCAGTTGTCCGTCTCTCCGCCGAACTCGCCGATGCTGCGTGGGGGAACGTAGACCATGCGCACATCGCGCAGGTAGGTGTAGATAAAGAGAACGTACGTGCGCCCTGCGAACATCTCCGAAACCTCTGCCCGCTTGCCCGGATGCTGCTGTTCCGCCTCGGCGGCGAGTTCCTTCATCTTGCGATCAATCGCTTTTGTGCGCTCGGCGAGATCCATTCCTTCAGTGACGGCGCTCAGGACTTCGCGCGAAACATCCCGGTACGAATCGGTAATCCGCACCGTATAGCCGATGGCCTGTGCCTCTTCGGCGCGCGTCTTTGCAAGGAATCCATTGGCGATGTAATCGTTCTCCTTCGTGCTCGCTGCCTGCGCGGCGCCAAACGCACAGTGGTGATTGGTCAGGATCAAACCGTCGGACGAAACGAACGAACCCGTACAACCGCCGACCATCACAATCGCATCGATGAGACTGACACCGTCGGGATTATACAGAGCGTTGGGATCGATCTTCAATCCCTTCGCCTTCAGGTTTAGTTTGTGGATGTCGCTGATCGGATACATCCCCTCGTCTGCCAGCGAGAAATTGACGAAGAGAGCGAGGAGAAGAAGAAAGAGTGAAAGACGTGTGATCATGGTATGCCCCGTGTTCAAATGATGATTGCGATCGAGAAAGTGTATCGAAAAATTGAGAGAAATACCAACGGGAGCGGTCTCTGAGACTCATGGGATTTCGTCAAAGATGAGGGATGGAATGAGGGAACAATGTTCCATCAAAGATAGAAAAACTTCGGAGAAGAAGAAGCGGGATTCGAAACAAGAGCGGTGCGTCTTGATCACGGACGGATGACGGCCTTGATCACGTACTCCGGCACGAATCGAATCGCTTCATCGTGGTACGATCCCGTCTTGTTGTTGGCTGTGGAAACAACAACAAGATCCAATGATGGAACAACAAAGATAAACTGATCTCCCCATCCCCACGCAACCTTGATCCCATCGGGTTTTGGTTCGACACTGGCCGATCCCTGGAGGGGCATCATCCACCATTGATAGCCGTATCCGAAATTGCCAGATGTGCCGATGGTTCTGCTCGTCGACGTCTGCACCCACGAGGCGGAGACAATCGGCTGGCCATGCCAAGCTCCGTTGTCGAGGAAGATCAATCCGATGCGTGCCATATCGCGTGGACGCAGGTGAAGACCCCATCCGGTGTTGGTGATATTGGATGAACCCGGTTCCCACTCCCACTGATAAATTCCAAGGGGATTGAACAAACGTTCACGTGCATACTCCGACACAGATTTTCCGGCGCTCCGTTTGAGGATTTCGCCGAGCAGCACCGAGCATCCGCTGTTGTATTTGAATTGTGCGCCCGGCGTCGATACCATCGGTTGCGCAAGAACAAAACGGATCCAGTCCGGACTTCCCATCATCCGGGTGATCGGATTCCGGGAATCGTTGTAGGAGACCGACAGCTCATCCCACTCCAATCCGGATGTCATCGTCAGAAGATGTTCGATCGTCATGGATTGCTTCTGAGGATTGGTATGGGCGAGGTCGGCATGTTCAGGAAAATAGCTGAAGACGTTCGTTTGCAGACTGGGGATGAGGTGTTGTTCGACCGCGATCCCGATCAGTGCGGAGGTTACGCTCTTCGTCACGGAGTACACCTGATGGCTCGCATAACGGGATGAACCCCGGTAGTATTCTTCCATCACAAGCATCCCATGTCGCACAACGAGGAGCGAACGGATTTCACCGTGCAGACCGGATGTAATCCTGCTATTCAGGGTCGCAAGCATTGCTCCATCCATTCCCGCTTGTTGCGGCGAGGCGGTCTTCCAGTCGATGTCGACAGGATCAACTCCGACGTCGGCGCAAGAGCAAAAGAGAAGGAGAACAACAGCCGCGGCGAGAATGTGAAGCGACCAAAGGGATCGCGCTTGGAGGCGAAGAATGGTCAGAGAGGAGTTCTTCGATGAGTCGATCATGGTGTGGACCGCAGGCAAGCGTCAACCTATCATAGCTGAATTCGGAAAAAATCTCAAGGGATGAAGTTTCATCAGACGGAGTGCATCATGAGATCAGGAGGAGGAAACCGGCTTCCAGGTTCCGCCGGATCCGTGGTACGTTTCGGCGAACAGTTCGAATTGCCGGCCGCATGATGTGCATTCGAAGAGATAGTGCACGACATCACCCCAACCTCCTTCTGGAGGAAGCATAGTGAATGGTAAAACACCCTGATGGGGATATTCATCGACAAGGCTGAGAATTTCCTTTTCGAGATGTTCCCTTGCCCTTTGAATAGCCGCCTGAAGATCCCCGGGAAGATCAATCCGTGAGATGATTTGAAGTTCGGAACACTTCCGGCAATCCACCATCCGTTCGGTTCTCCCGTTGAAAGACATCCAGATTGAGAGACCTGTGAGTTCTCGGGACCCCCATCTATATAGTTGAATTTGGGATGAAAAGCAGGTATGTACGATCCAATTTGGCGTCGATGGATCTCGTAATCAAATATCAACACAGGACGGAGCGTCGGATATGAGTCGGCACACGAAGATCTTCATCGGTCTACTCTTCGGAGCAGCGGCGGGCGTTGTGTGTAATGCCTTTCTTCATGAAACGGCATTCGTGAATGTTGTGCAGACGTATGTGAGTGATCCCCTGGGGAAGATCTTCCTCAATCTCCTCATCATGATGGTGATTCCTCTCGTCTTTGCGAGTCTCTCGCTGGGGGTGGCACAGATCGGGGACCTGAAGCACCTGGGACGGATCGGCGTTCGGACGATCGGGTACTTCCTGCTGGTTACAACCATCGCGGTGACAATCGGTCTGGTGCTCGTGAACACGATCCGGCCCGGTGATTTCCTTCCGTCCGAAACAAAAGAGGAGCTTCTTTCTTCCTACAGCGAGCAGGCATCGCAGTTGAAGGATGCATCGGAACGGACGGAGTTCGGAATCCAAACACTGGTGAACATTGTTCCGCGAAATCCGGCAGCAATCATCGCGCGGCCGAATCCCGATATGCTGGCGCTCATATTCGTGGCACTGATGGTCGGTATCGCGCTGACCCTCATTGCGAAGGAACGTGCGGCACCGGTGATTCGCGTCCTTGAGGGGATCAACGATATCACGGTTTCCATCATCAACATTGCGATGAGACTGGCTCCCTATGGAGTTGCCGCGCTGATTTTCAGTGTCACGTCACGATTTGGTTTCGATCTGATCGTTGCACTCAGCATGTACGTGGTGACGGTTCTCATCGGACTTTTCCTTCACCAGTTTGGTGTGTTCGCGATTCTCATCCGTCTCTTTGCACGGTACAATCCGTTGTTGTTCTTTCGCAACGTGCAGACCGTGATGCTCACGGCCTTTTCGACGAGTTCGAGTAACGCCACACTTCCCACGACGATTCTTGTTTCTCAAAACAATCTCGGCATCCCGTCGCATATCACCGGATTCGTGTTGCCCATGGGGGCCACAATGAACATGAACGGCACGGCGTTGTTCGAAGGAGTGACAGTCCTCTTTCTCGCTCAGGTGTTCGGTGTCGAACTGTCGCTGGGCGCGCAAATTGTTGTCGTGATTATGAGTGTGCTGACTGCGGTTGGGGCGGCGGGGGTTCCGTCGGGATCCATTCCGCTCCTCGTGATGGTGCTGGCGATGGTGAATGTTCCCGCGGAGGGTATTGCGATCATCCTCGGTGTTGACCGGATTCTCGATATGTGCCGTACGGTGCTCAATGTGACGGGGGATGTCACGTGTGCGGCGTACATTGCAAGGTCGGAAGGAGTTACGCTGAAAGCGTAGCCGGCAAAGAAGTTCAGTGCCGTTGCATCTCGATCTACGGAGCGGGCTTTGTGGGATAGAGGAGCTCGATGCAGTCCGGACATACGCCGTGACTGAACCGGGCGTCGCTCTTCTTCTGGATATACGACTCAAGCTGCATCCAATTTCCATCGTCATCCCGGATCTTTTTGCACGTGGAACAGATGGAAATCAGTCCGCTCAAGGACCGGATCGCATCACGGGACGCGTTCAGTTCGCGAATGGTCTGACGAAGATCGAGAAGCGCAGAGGCCTGACGCGCGAGACTCGATAGTGCCTCTTGCTGTTCCGGTGTGACGGTCCGCGGCGCGGTGTCGACGGCGCAAAGTGTCCCGACCGGGAATCCATCGGCCGTCCGGAGCAGAGCACCGGCATAGAAGCGGATCTTCGGCTCTTTGTGGACCAATGGGTTGTTGACGAATCGCGGATCTTCAAGAGCATCTGCCACGACCATCACGTTCGATTCCAAGATCGCGTGAGCACAGAAGGCGATATCGCGAGGAGTCTCGGTTTCCTGAATGCCGATACGCGATTTGAACCACTGCCGATGTTCATCAACCAGGCTGATGTAGGCAATGGGAGTCTCGCAGATATAGGACGCAAGTTTGGTCAGGTCGTCGAAGCTCTGCTCTGGGTCTGTGTCGAGAATTTTCAGTCGTCTGAGCGCGGCAAGTCTTTCGTTCTCGTTCGATGGGCGGAGGGGAGTAGTCACGCGGGGCGTCCTTTTTGTGAGAAGCCGAAATGTCTGAGATCTGAATCTGTATGTTCTAGTGTCGCGTTCCGGAAAAAGGTTTACAAAGTCAAGCACGAAATCTCAAGCACGAAAACCGAAACAAAAGCCAATGACAGTAATTCAAATGAACCAACCTGGTCTTTGAACGTTTTCGATTTGAGCATTTGAATTTGTTTGTGATTTCGTGCTTCGCATTTCGGATTTGCCCGTCCGGACTTCGACAAGATTCTTCTGGAACAGGACACTAGCTGAATGTTCAACATCAGAGAATGCTCAAAGGTTCATCATGGATTTGAAATTGAGACAGATTAATGACGTTCGGATCACGGAGTTCAAAAGGCGCCGAAGAGCTTCAACGCCATCAATCCAATGGCCACTGCAAGAATGATGCGGATGAGCTTTTCGCCCCCCTTCACCGAGGCATGTGCGGCCCACCATCCGCCGATGGCGCCCCCCGCGCCGAGCACGAGTCCCAATCCCCAATTGACATTTCCGGTGAGTGCGAAGATCAGAAGCGCCGGGACCATGTACATCAGGACGATCGTGACTTTGTGCATATTGACATACACGAGGTTCATCTTCAGCAAGTGGTACAGTGCGGCCATGAAGAGGAACCCAACACTCACCTGGATGAACCCGCCGTAGAAACCGATGCCGAACATCGCCGGGTAGATCCATTTTTCCCGATGGCGCGAGAGCCCGCCGGCATGTGGACCGTGTGGTTTCTGCGGAATCAGGATTGTGAAGACGGTGCCGATAAGAACGATGCCGAGTAGTTTCTGAAACAGTGCGTCGCTCACATTGACGGCAAGGAGTGCACCGGCGATCGCTCCGGGAAGAGCCCAGAGTGTGAGTCGGAGACTTTTCTGGAACTCATGCACCTCTTGTCTGCGGAACGAGGCGACCGCGGCGATGTTTTGCGTGATGATATGAATCCGGTTGGTTCCGTTCGCGAGAGCGCTGTCGAGTCCCATAAAAATCAGCGCGGGCAGTGTCAGCGTCGATCCTCCCCCTGCCATAACATTCAAGAAGCCGGAAACAATTCCGATGGCGAAAAGAAAGAGATATTGCAGGAAATCCATGAGAGTCCTTGATGCTTCCGGTGGTGGGCCGACAACGAAGGGATCGGAGGAGAGTGAAATGGCAAACTCTGTCTCAGAACCGAGTGACGTCAGCGTAGAATCGGTGAAAATGTACGGAGATCGGACAGCAAGTTCAATGAAGGCCCGGAGTCGCATTCAGTTCTTTTCGCGTACCGCAGAAAAGATGGATCTCAACATGAGACCGTTTCCTCCCTCCATGCTGCCTTACCTGTCATACTCGATCTCCACGCACCTGGCCGCGCCAAGTTTCCCCTTGACATTAACCTGAAGATGATTTAATCTTATTCGCCACTGATTCCGGGGGGAATCAGATTCATTTCTTCAGTGACCTTTCAACACAACAGGGGAACATATGAGAACACCAACACCACCGGTGCGGGCGGTCAGGCCCGCGCTCTTGTTTCTCCCCATGATTTCTTTGCTTGTTCATATCACTTATCTCTCGGCGCAGGTTGTGATTAGGGAGAAGGTGGAAATTGAGAAAAGCGGTGTGAACCAGCCACTGGGATCGTCGACGGTAAGCCAAAGCTCAACGGTATCGTACTTCGACCCACCAGTATTTGCGCTCTTTCCCAACTCGATTACGACCCCTCTTCCAGCTCTGCTTAATGTGCGAGGAGAAATTGACCGAGCGCCCCAGCGATCGAACACATGGGTTCAGCTTCGCTTCTTTGGGGGATCTACTCCAGGGGGGCAGGGAAAGGTGGTTCGAATGATGGGCATCTCGAACAACATTCCATATGACATATCTGATCCGTTTGACGGTATTGTTGGGAAGCAAAGCCTCTGGGCAACAATGCTTGTCAGGGATCTAGCAAACACACGAGACTACGTCCCACAACACTATCCACAACGCTATGGATCCGCGAACGAAGCCAGATTCGAATTTCTTGGCCAACTTGCCGGTCTTTCAGGATTGATAGATATTCCGGCGAGGGTAATTGCGACCGGCAGCATTCTCGATGAGGAAAGACTCGATGGATGGCAACTAGAAGCCAGCAAGAAGAACTTGTTGTGTTCATACGCGCCGGACAGCATCAGCGTCGTGACCTTTATCAGTCAAAACGCGAAAGGAGAAACATATGCGCCGACACGGATTCCGGGGGCCGAAGCGTGGGTGAGTCTCAAGGTTGAATCGAAGAGGGACTACGTTACGCTGAGAGAACCTGATCAAGGGGTGGTGGGAAGGGAAATCATCATCCGGATGCACAATCTATGGAGCGATGAGTACGCTCCGCTTGGAAGGGTCAGATTGGTCTATAATGCAAAGGCGGCTGCGGTTCCCGAGGGAATAGACACAGTGCGAGTGGCTATCAATGGGGGTGGGAAGTCCGCGAGCACGACCGTGCTGATTTGTTGTGACGTGAGCTATTTCGAGGTGATGACCGCAAAAGATACTGTGGAGCATGGAAGCACGATTGCACTGACGACAATTGCACGAGACTACTTCAAGAGGGAGATATCACTAAAAGAATCGCGCATGCTGAAATTCTCGGTTCCAGAGGGAAGCGGCTGTTTCATTGTTGCCGGGAGGGACACTGTTCCGGACGAGGCGGTCGTACCTTATGCTCTTGCGCGCAAAGGGGAAATTCAGTTTTGGGCGAACGGAAATGTTCCAGCAACATCAGAACCGGAGAAGCTTAGAATCCTAGCGCAAACGATCGAGGAGCCACGGTACGGATCTGTGTCTATTGTGATCAAGAAAGAAGCGCTGGACCATTTTCGGATTACATTTCGGAGTGATACAACGGCCTTTGCTGAGACAAATGAAATCTTTGTTCAGGCAAAAGACAAAGATAGCAATGACGTTGCACTTGATGGCTCGAAACTGTTAGGATTTGAAGTAGAGACAAATGCAGAATTTGCTACCTTTGTTGACCGGCAGGGGGACACAGTGAAGGTGAGTCCGGCCATTCTGCGAGATGTTCGATATCAGGATGCGAACGATGGGTTGATACGTCTAGCGGCCGTGAAGAAGAATCCTGATTCGGTGGTCGTGTGTCGGCTTCGAGTGGCGCTGCAAGAAGATGAGAATAAGATGGGAAGAAAGGATGCGATCGTTGTAGAACAGACCTTGAAGATTGTGATGGAAGGCGAACGAGTTGTGGAGCCAATCATTTCGCCGCGTACAATTCAAAAACCTGGAAAGGAGAATAAGAAAGAGTTCACGGTTCGGCTCACGCGTGGGGGAAAGCCCATAGAGAATCATCCCTTCGGGTTGACAACTGACTATGTGGATAGTAGTGGTGGGCATAGCCATGTTACGCCACGGCGGACAGAAAAGAGGGAAAACGATGGCCACTTCATCCTGCGTCGGACGGGAACGGACTATGACAGACCGTACAACGGAAGCACTCAATCCAACGGAGAAGAGAGATTTGATTATGTTGCATCAATTTTCGGAGACATCATGCGAGTTCGCGTGGACTCGCGCATGAATCAGCTCCTATGGGATACGCTAAGCGTGGTTGAACGGGTGCCGGGGTTG
>Ga0194127_10001357_pt1 | contig 36048 bp, 47 predicted proteins | sample TA2KigC100mmetaG_FD_148624 | JGI IMG/M metagenome (GOLD analysis project Ga0194127, IMG submission 148624) | Freshwater microbial communities from Lake Tanganyika, Tanzania - TA2015036 Kigoma Deep Cast 100m | ecosystem: Environmental > Aquatic > Freshwater > Lake | place: Tanzania: Lake...
ACGCCGGAAACGACTCCATCGGGAAACGTTCACGGCATGGCGCTGGCCGCGCTGTTGGGGCGCGGCCCCGCCGAACTCACTCACATCGGGCGCCCGGGCGCAAAACTCAAACCCTCCGAAGTGGCGCTCATCGGCGCGCGCGACCTCGACCCCGAAGAGCGCGTCGCCCTGCGCGACTCGGGCATCCTCGTCATCACCATGCGCGACATCGACGAGATGGGCATGGCGGCGGCGGCGCACCAAGCGCTCGAAAAACTCGGCCATCTCAACCGACTGCACATCAGCCTCGATATGGATTCGCTCGATCCGATGGAAGCGCCCGGCGTGGGCACGCCCGTGCCCGGCGGACTCACCTACCGCGAAGCGCACCTGCTCATGGAAATTTTTTCCGACTCCGGCAAGATCGGATCGCTCGACATCGTCGAAGTCAACCCCATCCTCGATGAGCGCAACCGCACGGCGAGACTCGGAGTCGAGTTGGCGGCCTCACTTTTCGGAAGGCGCATCCTCTGACTCATGCTCGGCATCTGGCTCGAAAAGGAGCATCTCTCCCTCCGCGACGATCTGCCCATCCCCACGCCGCCCAAAGGCGAAGCGCTCATCCGCGTGCTCAAAGCCGGAGTGTGCGCCACCGATAACGCGCTCGCGCGCGGCTATTATCCGTACACCGGCATTCTCGGCCACGAGTTCGTCGGCGTGGTCGAATCGGAGGGCGAATGGAAAGGTGCGCGGGTGTGCGGCGAGATCAATGCCGTGTGCGGCCAATGCGAGCAGTGCCTCAATGGGCGACGAACCCATTGCGACAACCGCACCACACTGGGCATCATCAACCGTCACGGCGCATTCGCCGACTACCTCACCCTGCCGTTCGAGAATCTGCGCCCGGTGCCGGAGTCGATCTCCGACGACGAGGCCACCTTCACCGAGCCGCTGGCCGCCGCGCTCGAAATCCAACAGCAGATTCAAGTGAAGCCGACGGATCGAGTCATCGTCATCGGCGATGGCCGGCTCGGAATGTTGTGCGCGCAAACGCTGGCCCTCACCGGCTGCGATCTGCTCGTGCTGGGGCGCTACCCGGCCAAACTCGATCTGCTCGCTGCGCGCGGCATCCGCACCGCCCTGGCCGACGACGCCCCGCGCGCCCGCGCCGACATCGTCGTGGAATGCACCGGCAAACTCCCCTCGTTCGAACTCGCGCAAAGACTCACCCGCCCGCGCGGCACGCTCGTGCTCAAAAGTTCCTACGTGGGCCGCGTCCCCGCCGATCTCGCTTCGGCGATGGTCAACGAGATCACCATTCTCGGCTCGCGGTGCGGGCCGTTCGCGCCCGCGCTCGATCTGCTGGCGCGCAAATGGGTGGATGTTCAGCCGCTCATTCACGCCCGCTTCCCATTGAACGAGGGGCTGGCGGCCATGGCCAAAGCGCAAGAGAAGGGGATATTGAAAGTGTTGGTGGAAGTATCGCGGCTCTAGCCGAAACGCTGGCTTTGGGTACAATTCAGGATGAGAACACTGCGCTGAACGGCGCCACAAAATGAAAAGGCAGATTTCAACCCGGTTGATACTCGGAGATTGCAGAGAGGTTCTGAAAGAGCTCTCCGACAATTCAATTGACCTCATTGTTACATCGCCGCCCTACGCGGACAGCCGCAAGAGCACCTACGGCGGCGTTGGGCCCGATGACTACGTTGAGTGGTTCATGCCTATCAGCCACGAATTGCTCAGAGTCCTCAAACCCGATGGCACTTTCATATTGAACATCAAGGAGAAGGCCGTCAACGGTGAGCGTCATACCTATGTCATCGAATTGATATTGGAGATGCGAAGGCAGGGCTGGCTGTGGACGGAAGAATTTATCTGGCACAAAAAGAACTGCTATCCCGGAAAGTGGCCCAACCGCTTCCGCGACGCATGGGAGCGGCTTCTGCAATTCAACAAGACGAAGCAATTCAAGATGCACCAAGACGCAGTGATGGTTCCAATGGGAAGCTGGGCAGAAAAAAGATTGAAGAGCCTCAGCCAGACCGACTTAATAAGGGACACGTCGAAGGTGGGCAGTGGCTTCGGCAAGCGAGTGGCAAATTGGCTGGAGCGCGACAAAGTGTATCCGACCAACGTTCTGCACTTGGCGACTGAAACGAAGAATCGAAATCACAGCGCCGTTTTCCCCGATGCGCTGCCGGAGTGGTTTATCAAACTCTTCACTCAGGAAGGCGACACCGTTTTGGATCCGTTCATGGGTTCTGGCACCACCATAAGGATCGCCAAAAGCATGCGGCGCAATGGAATTGGGATAGAACTCCTGCCAGAGTATTTTGAACTTGCCGAAAGTGAAATCGCAGAAGAAACGCCGCGAGCTTCACGGTCGAGTTCGCAGGCGAGTTTTGCGAAAACGGCAGAATTGATTGGGCCAAGTTAGTTGAGTTCAATTCGGCGCATTTGGAACAAGGCAAGCAAGTTGGAGAAAGGCGAAGCAAGTATTCCCCCAAGAATCGATAGCCCTGCTGTTATGCGTCTCCTTGCGAATCGCCTCATCGTCCTCACCCTCCTCCTCGCCCTCTCCGGCTGTGATGTCGTGCGCGGGCTCGCGCCGCTGTTCCTCCCCAACGCGCCCACGCCCCAACCCACCAACACGCCCTACCCCACCCCCACCCCGCAACCGAGCATCACCGTTAACTTCAAGGTGACTGTGCCCGTCAACACGCCCTCGGGCAGTTCCGTGATTCTCTTCATGCCCGATCTGGTAGGCGGCGCGGCCCACAAAACTCTCATTCTCAACAATGCTGGCAACAACGTATGGGTCGGCTCGGCGGCTGTGCCCATCGGCTCACTGCTTCGCTATCGGTATCAGCGCGTGTCCGGGAGTCAGATCGTCGGCGAGAGTCGGCCCGATGGCAATGCGATCGTTTATCGAACCGCGCTCGCCTCGGGCGCCGTCACCGTCGAAGACACGGTGGCGGCGTGGAGCGACACGCCGTTCGTCGGCGACAAAGGCCGCATCACCGGCATCGTTCGCAATGCGTCATCGAATCAGGGCCTGCCCGGCATCATCATCTCCGGCGGCGGGCAACAAATCATCACCGGCTTCGACGGCGAATACGTGCTGTGGAATGTGACCGCCAACGCCGCCACCGCCGTCACCGCCTTCGCGCCCGATGGCTCGTTCCGCACAGCGATGAACACAACCACTCCTCCGGCCAACGGCACGGTGGGACTCGATTTCGGGTTGTCGGAGTCGAAAACGGTGAAGGTCACATTCCTCGTTGCGCCGCCCACCGAGACCCCCGCAGGCGCTCCGCTGAGGCTGGTGGGCAACACCCTGCAGCTCGGCGACACGTTTGTGATGGGCGCGATGGGCAGCACCACATCGGCTCAACGGGAGCCAACCCTTCTGCCTCTCTCCGATGGACGATGGGCGGCAAGCCTGTTTTTGTATGAGGGCATGGACTTGCGCTACAAATACACGCTCGGCTCGGCCACGATCAACAGCGAACTTAACGGAGACGGCAGTCCCGCAATCCGACAGATCATCTTGCCCGGCAGTGATGAGGTGATCATTCAAGATCAAATCGCCACGTGGAAATCATCCATCGACTCGCCTGCCTCGTTCTCGCTCAGCGTCCCCCCGTCCACTCCAGCCGCCGACGAAGTGACGGTGCAATTCAAGATCAACAATGCCTGGCTCGATCCTCTGCCGATGTGGCGGGCGAATGTCAATAGTTGGAATTACACACTGCTCAATCCGCTCGACTTCGCCGGGCAAGCCGAATACCGTTTCTGCCGCAACTATCAATGCGGCCTCGCCGACGATGGCGCGACCTTTGGCCCCAACCCGGCGGGATACCGATTCACGCCCACCGTTCTGCCGCAGGCCTTGCAGAACAACGTGGGCGCGTGGCAATGGTGGGCCGATGTGCCCGCGCCCGCGCTCACCCTGCCGCCGGTCAACGCCCATCCCGGTTTTCAATCCGGCATCGAACTGGCGGCGTGGCGCACCGCCGAGACTCCGATCCTGCCCGCCGCCTTCGACGCGATCAAACCACTGAGCGCAAACTGGATACGCATTCCCATCGTGTGGGATGCGCCCTCAGCCAACCCGCCGCTCATCTCGTTCGACTTCGCCCGCAGTCCGTTCCGCTCCGATTTGATTGCCACGATCAAAGCGGCGCGCGAGCGCGAATTCAAAGTGGCGCTGTTGCCGCAAGTGAAACCCGCGCCGGGCGGCCCCTTCGCCGGAGACCTCAACCTTTACTTCGACGCCGGAGCGAAAGACCCCGGCTGGTGGGACGGTTGGTTCCGCGAGTATGCGCGCTTCATTGCTTACGTGGCCGACGTGGCCGCCTTCACCGGCGCGGAGATGTATTATCTCGGCGACGCGACTCTGTACCGCGCCCTGCCCGGCTCGCCCAACGCCCCCGCCGACTCTGAAACCCGCTGGCGCAATCTCATCGCCGCTCTGCGAAAAGATCACTACAACGCGCCGATGGCCTTCGGCCTCGATCTCTTCGGGCAGTCGCCCACCCTCACCGCGCCGCCGCCCTTCCTCGACGCAGTCGATGTGATCGACATCCGCTTCTCCGCCGCGCTCACCGCCTCGCCCACCGCCTCGCTCGAAGAATTAAAGACCGGCGCGGCCAATTTGATTGACTCGCAGCTCCAACCGTTATACAGTCGTTTCAGCAAGACTATCGTCATCACCGCGCAGTACGTTTCCACCGACGGCAGCGCCGCGCAGTGCATCGGCTTGGCGGTGGGCGGGTGCCAGCCGTTGGTGCGCGTCGCGCCCGATCAACCCGACACGCCCGTGTACCCCTCGATCTTTTCCGAACAGCAGTTGGCTTACGAGGCCCTGCTGTATGCAGTGAACGACCGAGCGTGGATCAACGGCTTTTACGCCTACGGCTATAATCCCATCATCGCCCTGCGCGACAAGTATTACTCACCGCGCGGCAAGCCCGCCGAAGCGTTGCTGGCGGCGTGGTTTGCGAGAATAAAATAACGAGAGGCCGCCATGAGACGCCGCAGCCACCCCATCCCGCTCATCTTCTTCGGCATCTTTCTGATGGTCGTGGGTTGCTGCATGATGTCCGGCGGGATAGGCGGCGGCTCCAGTTTCGACGGCGGATCGTCGTCCAGCAGTTCGGATTGGGGATCGTGGGACAGCGGATCGGACTCGGGATCATGGGATAGCGGATCCGATTCGGGATCGTGGGACAGCGGCGGCTGGGACAGCGGATCGGATTCGGGATCGTGGGACTCCGGTGGATCCGACTCCGGCTCGTGGGACAGCGGCGGGTCGGACTCCGGTTCGTGGTGAGTGAGGGATCATCGGCAGGGGCGGCACGCTCTTCGTCTTCGGTTTCATCATTTTTCTGATGGGCATCATCGATCTGTTGAATCAAAACAGATCGCCGCGCCCGATCCCCACCAATCGAGTCCAACGGCGCGCGTTCGGCGCAACGCCCAAGCCGCCGCGATCCGCCCGCGTCCTTCCTGCGGTCGATACCTCTTCGATGGGAGCGCAACCTATGGCAACCGGAATCCGCGGCGAGTTTCAACGCGCCCGCACCGGGCAAACCATCACCGTCAACCATCCACAACGCGGGGCTATCACCGGCAAGATACTGGGCACGATTCGATACACCGAGCTGTGGCAGAGAGTAAAAAGCCCCAGCGAGCCGTGGTCGCCCACCGGCAACGGATACACCGCGCACTGGCTGGGCAACTTCATGGTTTACGAATGGAAAGAGAGCGTGTGGCTGCTCGACGAATACAACGCGCTGACCGACAAAGACATCGCCACTCACTTTGCGCCGTACGCCAAACGATTCGGCGAGAGCAACGAAACCGCCGACGTGTACTTTGCCTTTCCGCCCGCCTCGTGGAAGATCACGGACATCGGCAAGTTCAGCGTGCAGAGCGCCGAGGGCGCGGGCCTGCGCTTGAACACCGGCGCGACCGGGCGCTTCATCCATGCCAGCGGCGATGGCGGACGGGCATTGGTCGTCGAAGATTACCAGTCCGGCTCCGGCGGACAGGATACAGCGTGGATCGGCTATTCGATCACGTGGGATGATGTGAAGAAGATCGCGTTGGGGCGATTCGCGAATCGCCCCAACAGGAGGAGACATGCAGCAAAACCGTTCCCTAATCGTCAGTGTTGCAATTCTTGTTTCGGCGCTCGCCATCGGGCAGGCAACCACGTACCTGCTCGCGCCCACCGGCTGGAGCGCCTTCATGGGCACACTGCGAGTGGTCATCGCCCAGATCGCTTTTTGGGGGCCCATCTGCGCCATCTTTTCAGCCGGCTTCGCCTATCTCATGCTGAGACTGCTGGGGTTCGAGTCGCTGGAGGAGATTCGCAAAGAGTCGGTGGAGCAGAACAACCCCACCCCGGCCATTATTTTTGTGGGCACGCTCATCGCCAGCATTCTGTTCCTCACGCTGGTTATCAGGCCGTAGCCCCGCGATTTTACTCACCCTTCACTGAGCGCCACTGGCGCAACTGCCCGGCCTGCCGATAACCACAGCAGAATGGAGTCGCTGTATAGATAGGTTCGGATAGGCTGTCCCCAAGCCATCGTAGCCTGCAAGAGCAGAGCGCCTCCACGCGAGGCGCTCCGCCGTTTAACAAACTCTTTTAGCCAGCGTTAATGCGAAGCACACACCGCTTTTACTGACGCTGAGCCGAAAGCACGATAACCTGTGGGAAGTTGCGAGAAAGTCCGGCTTCGCTGTCCGCTGGGCAGGCAAGAGCGGTGAAGCCCACCGTGCCGGAGGCCGAAGGTTCGAATCCTTCGGCGGCGGACACCGGAGCCGGAAGACTCTCGACACGGAGGAAACCATGATGCCTTACATGGGGCTGTTGCCCGGAACGACGTTGGCCTTGCTGATTGTGGCCGCCTTTCAACTGCGCGCCCTGCGCCGCAGTGAATGGTGGCTCGCCCCGCAGTACGCGGCGGCCGGCGGTATCGGCTTGGTCGTTGTCGAATTGATCATCGTGGTCGCCGGGAAATTCTAGCGTGGCGATCTTGACCGCCGGATTTTCAGCGCACGGCGCGCGCCCGTAACACGGTTGCGCCGACTCCCCTCGCGCGGCTTCTCACCACTCAATCTTCATCCATTTGAATTGGCGGCTTTCGGCAATGGCGCAGTCGAGATCGCGCCATTCACTTTGCGCCCACGCCTGCACATCGGCCAACACCGCCGGGAAAATGTCGTCGGGGATCATCCACGACGAGGAGAAGTGACGCTCGGCGATGGATTGCAGGGCGAGGCTCGGCGCGCGCTCCACCGTCCACTCGGCGGCGACCACCGTTTGCGCGCGCGCGCCGGGAATGTGCGGCGCGAGTTCGGCGAACCCGGCCAGCCCCTGCCGTTTGATGGGCACGCCGCGCGCGGCGGCGATCTCGCGAGATTTTTGGCCGATACGCTCGGCAGACGATTCCGGCGGATGATCGTTCCACCCGCCGACGAACATGCCGCCCAGCGCGCGCACCCGGCTCACTTCGGCCAGCAACGTTTCCCATTCGCGAATGAGATGAAGGACGTGAACAACGACGATGGCGCGAAAGGTTCGGGCCGGGAACGGGATGGAAAGGGCGTCGGCTTCCACCAACGCGGGCGGGCGCACTCCCGGCGGCGCGGTGGCCCCGAGTTGATCCATCATCCGCCGCGAGAGATCGATCCCGACGAGATGATGATTCGATCCGAGTATCGCCGCCAACGGTTTGCCGATCCGCCCCGTGCCGATTCCGATTTCGAGCGCGCGATCATCGGGCGTGAGGCCGACGAAATTAACGAGCGACTCGGCCACGCGCTGGCCGACTCCGGGCGGGAAGCCGCGAGTCTGATCGTAGATGTCGGCGGCGCGATCAAAGCCGCGCATCGAGCGCCATCCGGTTCGTGTCGCGCGAGTCGGGCGCGTAATCCATCAGCCCTTGCGGAATGAAGTTCGAGATTTGCAGTCGCCCGACGTCCATGAATTCCCACATCACCTCGAACGGCGCTTTGCCCGCCACCCACTTTTCCACAATCACCACACCGTGCCCCGGCAGAACGGTGAACACAACCTGTCGAGGGTCGGCGGGGTGGCGCAGGGCCTCGGAGCGGGCCAAGGCCGCTTTGATGGCGCGCGACTGGGCTTCGGTGGCGCACGACACGGGGTAGTGATAGTACGGCGCGTCGAGGCGGACGAATTCGACGAAGCGCGGATCGTACGCGCCCACTCCGCGATGGCCGTGCAGTTTGGATCGGGCGACCGGCACACGGGCCGCCGCTACCCCATCCCACTCCGCGCCCAGCTCAATCGTCGGCAGTTGCTCATCCATATCCATCATTTCAACTGCTTCGGAAGAGGGCTTGTCGTTGCGCTTGTTTTCGACGTGGCGCACGATGGCGCCCATGCCGTCGGGGCGCACGCCGACGATGAGCGCCAGTTCATCTTCGGTGATGTTGCCTTTGTCCACCGGGCGGGCGCTGCCGGTGATGGTGGCGACGAGTCCGTTGAGCGACGTGTCCCACGTGGCGAAACACCCTTCGCTGTATTGTTCAGCAACGCGGTCGGCGATGGCCGGGGCGTGAATGAGGTTGGCGACGCGCACGGTTTCGGTGAAGAAGTTGCGGCGGCCCAATTGCTGGCTTGCGATCAGCATGGCTTTGGGCGCAGTGGCGGCGTCCCACAGCGAACGGGGAACGATCTCGCTGAGCGCTTCGTGCTGAGTGATCTCGAAGGTGCTGAGGGCGGTGGCGATCCGCAAGACGAGGTCGCGGTAGAAGAAGTGGGGGGCGTCGGCGTCGATGCGCGGGAACGCGCCGACGAGATCGAAGAGGTAAGCGCACTGCGGACGATCGTCGCCGACGACGAGCAGGATGCGGATGCTTTTGGATTGCGCTTGCAGGAGGCGGACGAGAGCCATGAGCGGGCCGCCGCGCCGCCCCTGCTCGACGAGGGTGCGATAGGCGTCCGGCGCGAGGCCGGGGAAGGCGAAGTCGGCAGGGTCAATGGGGTCTTTGGCGATAGCGTTTTCCAAATGAGTGAGTGCGCGATGAAGCGCGTCGGGCGTGACGTGGATGAGGGTGAGGATGGTGGGAGCGTGTTTGATGCGCAGATGGCGGCGCCCGGCATAGAGGAGCGACTCGCGCCAGCCCAGTGGCTCGCCGAACGGAGCGGTGGTGATGGCGAGGGTGGTGGAGGCGTCGGCTTGCGATTGAACGGTGTGCCCCTGCGCCCGAAACTGATCGGCGAGGCCGGCCATCACGGTATCCAGCACGGCATTGGAAACTTTGGGAGCGAAATACACATTGGCCGGGCGGAGCCAGTCGTGAATGTGGTTGAGGGTGGTATGCGTGAGGTCGAGGGTCATGGGTCAGCCAGTGAGAGAGAGTGGCTCGATGTACTGCCACGATTCTATCACGCGGGCGGGAGAGGGGATTGGGTTTTTAATTCCATGCAATGGATGCGCCGAACCTGACGGACAAAACGCGGGAAAGAATTGCGACCGCAACAGGAAGAGCAGGCTATGTCAGCTCAACTTTATGGATACATCTACCCTGCCTCCACCACCTCATCCGTCCTCGTATCGCGGCGCAGGGTGAGCCAGCGCCAACAGCCTCCCCACATCTAACGCTCGGCGCATCACACCAGCAAACACGCGCCTTTGGGGATGCTTGCCTAACGCAAGCATTCATGCTAGCATGTAAACATGGCTACCCTATATGTCCGCGACATTCCTGATCCACTCTACCAGCAGGCGCAGAAAATCGCGCTGGCTCAAGGCCGCTCACTCAGCGCTTCTGTGCTAATCAACCTTCAGCAGGCTGTTGAAGAAGAGAAAGTCCGGCGCGCCCGAGCGAAGGCTTTGTCGAGCATCCGCCGCCGCCGCCGCGCTCTCCCTTCTAATATGCCCGACAGCGTAAAAATGATTCGGCATATTCGCGGCGAAAATGAGTAATGCTTCCCTGATCTGCGTCGTCGATGCGAATGTCGCATTGAAGCTGTTTTTTGTTCAACCACTCTCGGATCAGGCCGATGCGCTCTTCCAACACTTGGAAGCAGACTCTCGGGCTCGATTCCATGTGCCTGATTTTTTCTACGCCGAGTGCGTCAGCGCATTCGCCAATTATGTTCGTTTGGCAAAATATCCTGCCACAGCAGCCAAACAAGACATTGCCGAACTACGGGGCTTGGCGTTACACGTGACCCCCACTGCCGATTTGGCAACGGCGGCCATGGAAATTGCCTTGAGTCATCAAGTGAGCGGCTACGATGCCTTCTATGTTGCTTTGGCTGACCGCGTCAACGCGCCTTTGATCACTGCCGATGAAAAACTGGTGAGAGCAACAGCGGGCAAACACAGCGTTCAAGCATTAGCCACTTTTGCTGTTCCGCCATTACCGTAACATACCCACCTACCCCGCCTCCATCACCTCATCCGTCCGCGTGTCGCGGCGCAGGGTGAGCCAGCGCCGACAGCCGAAGAGGTGAAACCAGCGCTCGGTCTGCGGGCCTTCGGGGTTGTTACGCATGAAGGCCCGGTCGAGGTCGCGGGCATCGGCGTCGGTGATCGAGTCCGGCACAACCGGAATCTCGCCGTACAAGAATTCTTCCACAGGCCGCGGCCCACAGTGGGGGCAAGAGATTTGTAGACTCATCAGTGCGTTCCTGCCGATCCGCGATCGGCCATCATGCGGTCGCTCGCAAAACGATCCAATCCAAACGGCGCAATGAGTTCAGGCGTCTCTCCGCTGGCGATCAACTGCGCCATTTGCTCGCCGCCGGCCGGAATGGCCTTGAAGCCCCACGTCCCCCAGCCGGTCGTCACCAAGAATCCATCCACGCCGGTCTTGCCCATGATGGGCGAGTAATCGGGACTCATATCGCACACGCCTGTCCACTGCCGCAGGATTCGCAGAGAGCGCATGAACGGAAACAGCGTGATGGCACGGTGCGAGCAATGCTGGAGAAAGTGGTAAGTGGAGCCGTACGAGTAACTCGGCTGACGATCAATCTCCGCGCCCACCAGCATTTCACCGCGCGCCGTCTGCGACATGTAAAAGAGCAAACCCGGCGATGAAGCGATCACGTCGAACTGCAAATCGTAGTGGTTGGTCACGTAGGCTTGCAATGGGTGCGTGCGGATGGGCAGGCGCACTCCGGCCATGCTCGCCAACGTGGTCACGTGGCCGCCCACCGCGCCCACCACCGCCTTCGCCGCAATCGGCCCGGCGCTCGTTTCCACTCCCGTCACCCGCCCGCCCGACATCGTCAGCCCTCTCACTTCGATTCGCTGATGCACGTGCACGCCGCGTTTCATCGCGCCTTCGGCAAACGCCCACACCGCCCGATCGTGCCGCGCGGTGGCCGCCTCGGGATGATACGAGCCGCCCAGCACCGGCCACACATTGCCGCCCGTGAGATCGATCTGCGGGCAAATCTCTTTGATCTCTTTCGGCGCAACAAACTCAGTCTTCGCGCCGAAGGCCGTATTCACTTCGGCGCGGGCGCGCTCGGTGCGCAGAGCCGACTCGGTGTGAGCCACGTTCAGCAGGCCCTTCTGCTTGTGCATGATCCAGCGATCCGTCTCGGCTTCGAGATGTTTATAAAGTTCCAAACTGCGTTGATAAAAACGCACCGCTTCGGGGATGCCGTAGTTGGCGCGAATGATGGTGGTGTTGCGCCCGGAGTTACCCGCGCCGATATATTTACGTTCGAGCACGGCCACGTTGGTGATGCCGTGCCGCGCCGCCAAATAATAGGCCGTGGCCAACCCGTGTCCGCCGCCGCCCACGATCACCACATCGTAACTGCGTTTCGGCTCCGGCCACGCAAACTTGATCTTCTTCTCTTGAAATTCGTTCATGCCATCCGCTCCTCGAAGTCGGCCACGAACGGCGCCGGGACGATCAACAGAACGCGATCCTTTTCAATCCACAACTTGGCCGGGATACCGGCAACCGATCCCTGAGCGAACGCCGGCCGCTCGCGCGGAAGTTCCCACTCGCAGGCGTGCTCCAACAGCGGCAGGGCCTCTTCCATTGGCAACCATGCTCCGGCAAAACCGGAGTCGGCCACTACGATGGCATACGGATCGCTCACGACGGCATTCGCCATCGGCGGCGTGATCAACGCTTCATCCGCCGCAATGCGAAAGACGAGTCGATCATCGGGCCACTGCGCCGAATCGAGCGCCGACGGAGTCGCAACGATTCGAGTTGCATGAATGCGATTAAGCGCGAGCACGGCGGCCCTCCTTGTCGTAGAACGGCAACGAAACGCGGCGAGCCGCTCGCCCGTCGATAGTCAACTCGGTCGGCAATACGCCGTCGAACAACTTCACCCAGCCCAGCATCACCGCTTTGCCCAGCGCGTGCGACTGCGCGCTGGAGGTGACATAGCCCGCATACTCACTGCCGCGCCAAATCACTGCGCCCTCGACGGGAGCCGGAGCATCCATCTCCAAACCGACGAGTTGTTTGTCGAGCGGCGCTTTGTTCGTGCGCAATACCGCCTGCCGCCCCACGAAATCGGCTTTGTCGAGTCTCACCGCCCACTCCATATCGATGCGTCGCGGCGTCGAGTCGAAGTCCGTATCTTGTCCGACGATCACGTGCCCCTTCTCCAATCGCAATTGCAGAAGAGTCTGAATCCCGTGCGGCTTGATTCCGAGATCCGTGCCCAACGCCATGAGACTCCGCCACAACTCCGCCGACTGCTCCGCCGGGTGATGCAATTCGAACGACAACTCGCCAGTGAAACTCAGTCGAAAGATTCGGCACTCGACTCCGGCAACCGTTGCCATCGTGTGTTCCATGTGTCGCATCGGGCGGGTGAACCCGGCGCGAGCCAGCAATTCTTTCGACAGCGGGCCGGTGACGTTGATCGCGCCGAGCGACATGGTTTGATTGAGAATGCGAACATCGAGATTCCAAGTCTCGGCCCAATCGCGCACCCACATTTCGGCAAACGACGAGCCGCCGCTGGTAAAGGTGAGCCCGTATCGACTCGCGCCGTCGCAACAAATCAGGCCATCGTCCAGCACGTAGCCGCGCTCGTCGAGCAGCAGCACGTAACGGGATCGGCCCGGCGCGATGGTGGACACTTGCGTGGGATAGAGTCGCTCCAGCAGTTCCAGCGCATCGGGGCCGGAGACGATCATTTTTCCGAGCGTGCTCACATCGCCAATGGACACCGCCTCGCGCACCGCCCAATACTCGGCGCGCGTGTCGCCGTAATTCCACGGACGCCACCATCCGCCGATGCGATCCATCCTCGCCCCGAGTCGGCGGTGTTCGGCGTCGAGCGCGGTGCGCGGCGTGGCGCGATGATGCGCGCCCGCGGCCACTTCGCCGAGCGTGGGTTGCCGGTTGGCGGGCCGCGCAGTGAACGGCGCTTGCAATTCGCCGCCGCGCTCTTTCAGAAAACTGCGAATGTGCGGAACGCACACCGATCCCTGACACGGCCCTGTCCCGGCTAACGTCGCCCGCTTCACCAATTCCAATTCGCGGAAGCCGCTGTCCCACACTCTCTGCAAATCATCCGCCGTCACACCCGAGCACGAGCACACCACGCCCGATGTGGGGCACGCCGGCAGTTCCGGCTCGCGCGCCGCATTGCCCACTGCGCGAATCGCCAAACCACTGCCCATCCGCAAAAGCACATCGCGCGGACTCAAGCCCAATCCAACGGAGACGGTGTCACACTCGATTCGTTTCTCGTTGCCGTCAGCGCCGCGCACGATCACCGCTTCCACTTTGCCATTGCCCTCGAATCGAATCAGCTGCCCATCGGCCACCGTTGCCTCCGCGTTTTCGGGCCGGGCGCCCACAGCCACCACGCGGCCCAACGGAACTCCGACGGCGGCCAATTGACTCGCGGCGCGCGCGGTGACGATCCCGGCCAGATCGTTGCCGGGCGCAACAGGTTGAATCTCGGCGGCGCCGGTGGCAATGATAATATCTTCGCGCGGGTGAACGTGCAACATGCCGTCCGGCGTTCGGGCAACGACGAGCGGGCCGGGATACACGCCGACGACTTCCTGTCCGCGTTTCGCGTCGAGCGTGATCACGCGCTTCCCGGATCGTTCCGCTTCCTCCGCCGCCGCTTTGCCCGAATCGCCCGCGCCAATCACGGCCACATCGCAATGAACGTTGCGCGCCTTCACTTCTTCGGCGGCGGCGGGATTGTTCAGAGGCAGTGGGGGGTAGCCCTCGCGCGGATGGCGTTCGACAATCATTCCCGGCCGGGCGGGAGTCTCGCACGTGCGAGTGTACGACACGCCGTCCACCGTTGCCAAACAGTGCGGGCAGTCGCCGCCGAGGCAAAGGCAGCCGCCGCCTGTGGGGTGAATGCCCGCGCGGAGCATGGCGATCAGCGCGCTGTCGCCCGCATCGAACTCAATCGGTTGTCCATCGACAATCAGCCGCATCCGTGTTCCTCCATCAGTAGTGAACTTTCACCAGCATGCCGAATGAAGCAAAATCAAAAAGCCACGCCGCATCGCCCACGCGCATGTTGACGCAACCGTGACTCACGGGCGTGCCGAAACTGTTGTGCCAATACGCGCCGTGAATGCCGTAGTCGCCGCTGAAATACATCACGTAAGGCACGTCGGGCGTGTCGTAATCGGGGCCTCTCATGCGCGCCGTGCGCGCTTTGATGTAAATGTGGAAACTGCCGGTGATGGTGGGCGTGCTTCGCTTGCCGCTCGAAATGATGAATGTGTTGATCGGCACACTGCCTTCGTACGCGGTGAGCGTTTGCGTGGAAAGATTGACATCGATCCAGCGGACACCGTTCCCGACGACAGGCGCTTTCGTGGGGGGAGGCGATGTCCACGTGGGAAGAGGGGTGCGGGTGGGAAGCGGGGTCTCGGTGAGAGTGGGAGTCGGCGTGTCGGTGAAAGTCGGTGTGGGCGTGGGCGTGTCGGTGGGCGTGTTCGTCGGAGTCGGAGTGGCTGTCGGCGTATCGGTGGGCGTGAGCGTCGGAGTCGCAGTGGGCGTGTCCGTAGGAGTCGGAGTGAACGTGGGAGTGAACGTGAATGTGGCTTTGGCGATCTCGCCCGACGCGGCGGCGATGCGATTGGCAGGCTGATTGGCGCGCGCGGTGCTGAAGATGGCAAAGGCGGCAGCGGCGAGGCAGAGGAAGAGAATAGCGAATGGCGAATAGCGGATGGCAGAGGGGCGTGAGGCGCGGCGTGGGGCGTGAGGCGAGGGGCGCGGGCGTTTTTGCGGCAACGGTCTCGAGGGCGAAGGGACGGCTTGCGGAACGGGAGGAAGATCGAGAGCAATCTTTTCAGAGTCGAGGCGCTGTTTCGCCCACTTCAACGCTTCGTGCGCGATGGGATTATCGGGATCGAGGGCGAGGGCCTCGCCGATGTATTCGAGGCTGGCGCGGGGCGAGGACACGGCGGCCAGCATCAGCCACGCTTCGGCGTTGCGCGAGTACAGCGCGAGGTATTCGCGAAGCAATCGGCGGGCTTCGGTGGTGTGGCCGCCGCCGATGAGCGTTTTGATGCGAGCGAGATACGGGTCTTGCATTCATTGCACCACAGAGAACACTGAAACCACAGAGATAGTTATTTGGCTCTCCATGCTTTCTGTGTTCTCTGTGGTGAGAACCATCAAGGATAGAGTTTCGACAACTCGCGGGCCAGTTCGCCGGTATCGCGGGCGAAGACGGGAACGTATTCGACGCCCGCATAATAGAGGTTGTACCATGCTTGCAGATCGCCGCCCCACTCGTTGGGGTTGATGGCGATGACGCGGCGATTCGTCAACGCGCCGATGCCGCCGTCGTCGGACGAGCCGCCGATGGTGATGCGATACTTCGGCCACGTCACGCGCGCGGCGACCAGCGCCCAATCGACTCCGCGCGGCGGCGGGATGAGAATGTAGGCGCGGTGATATTGCTCGCGCGGCAGGCCGCGATTGGGGCCAGTCCACACAGGTTGCAGGCCCACGTTCAAACTTCCGAGCAACGATTGGAGGGCGGGCGGCGTGGCGGCGAACACTGGCACGTAATCGACGCCGGGGTAATGCTGGGCATACCATGCTTGCAGGTCGCCGTTCCATTGCTGTGGGTTCACGGCGATCACTCGGCGGCGGTCGAGATCGCCCACGCCACCGTCATCCGATGATCCGCCGACAGTGTAGCGGTGAGCATCCCACGTAGCCCGCAAGACGGCTTCCACGTAGTCCAAACCGGCGGGCGGCGGCAGAAGCACCACCGTGCGCGCGTATTGCACGCGCGGGGAACCGTTGGTGGAAACGGGCAATGGCGGCGGCGCGGTGTCGAAATCCAAATAGAGCCCGCCATTGAGATAATCGAGCTGCGCGCTGAGCGGGATGCCTGAGATTCGCATCGAGAGATGAAGATGCGCGCCCTGCGCGTTGCCGGTGCGGCCAGCGAGTCCGAGCCGCTGCCCGGCTTGGACGACGGCGCCCTGCCCCACCAGCCGACGGCTGAAGTGAGCATAGGTGAGCGTGACGCGGCCAATGCCCTGCACGTCGGTGTCCACGCTGATCACTTCGCCGTATGCGCCATAGCCTCCGGCGAAATTTCCGCGCGAGGCTTCACTGCGCGTCACCACGCCGGGCAGGGCGGCGTAAATGTCGGTGCCTTCGGGCGCGGCGAAGTCCACGCCTTCGTGGCCGCCGTGCAAGTGGCCGCCGCTGTAGCGCATGTAATCGTTCTGCCTCATGCCGTATTCCTGCGTGATGCGCCGGAACTGCGTGGGCCATCGCAATCGCAGTTGCGCCGGTTCGGGGATGGGCGGGCGGGCTTTCACGCCTTCGATGATGCGGCGCTGTTCGAAGTTGGGCGTGAGCCATGATTGATCGGGCATCGAAGAGTCGCGCAGGGTGCGGGCGAAGACGGCTTGTATCCACGGATACTGCGAGCAGAGGGTGAAATACTCGGCATACTCGTCGCCGATCACTCGCCACTGCGCGTCGTCGGGCGCGTATTCGCCGATGCCGGGCCGGTTGTTGCAAAACTCGGAGAGGACGATGGGCATAGTGGGGAAGCGTTCGTGATAGAGGCGCACGAAGCGCAGGCCGCCTTTGCCAATCCCCGCCGGATCCGTTTCGCGCATTTGCTCCACATTCTGCCAATACGAATGAACGCAGAGATAATCGGCGGCGAGCACGGCATCGTTGCAGGCTTCGAGAAAATCAACGTCGCCCATTGGGCGCATGGGCCGGTTCACCCCCGGGTCGTTGGCAAAATCGGCGGGGTGCGGCGAGAGGCCGGGAAATCCGAATCGGGCGTTGGGGAATGACTGTCGCAATCGGTTGAGCGCGTCGAGAAGCCAGTTGTTGAATCCGTCGCCCGAATTCCACGAGCGACCATGGCCTTCGCGGCTGAGGTTGGGTTCGTTGAGAATCTCGAATTCGCCCAGTCCGGCGTCGAGAAACGCGGCGATGGCCTCGCGCCGATCATTGACGAATTGCTCCGGCGAGCGGCCTTCGGCGATTTCGGGATAGTGAATGCGCGCCTGCAAAACGTACGCGCCGACGTTGCGAAAGGCGGCGACCGCCGACGGCGCGTGCGCGCCGCACAACAGTTTGACCGCGCCGAAGCCGAGCGAGGCGAACACGTTGAGGTCGGTTTGGGTGGGATCGTGCGGGCCGAGGGTGAGGCCGTATTTGGAGGTGAAGGGCATGGGGAAGGACGAAGGGCGAAGGATGAAGGATGAAATTCTGCATTCATCGTTCATCCTTCATCCTTTGTTTATGGCACCGGCTCATTCCTTGCGTAGCACAAGATTTTTTCGGCCACGCCCTGCGCCACAAGATCGGGATGGTTGGTGAGCATGTCGCGGTCGAGATTGAGGAAGCCGAGTTCAATGATGGCGCCGGGCGTGTTGGCGTCGATCTCGTTGAAGCCGTGATACTGAGTCATGTCGAAGGTGATCGATCCGGCGTGGAAATTCATGCCAGTGCGATCTTTGTAGCGGTCGGTGATGCAGGCCACGAGGCGGTCCGACTTTTCGGGGACTTGATCGTAAAGGGCGCGGGCGACCTTGAATCCGGTGGCTTGATCGTTGATGTAGTCGCACGAGTCGGAATGAATGGAGACGAGGGCAAGGGCTTTGTAGCCGTCGAGGCGGTCGTCGAATTCGTTGAGCACGTCCACGCGAAATCCGGCTTGCTCGAGAGTGGCTTTGACTCGATTGGCAACGTCGAGATTGATGCTGGCTTCGGTGAGGCCGTCGGGGCATACCGCGCCGGGGTCGCCCTGCGGGCCGGAGTGTCCGGCCACGATGCCGATGATGGGCAGAGGCGCGAGGGTGGGCGTGGGCGGCACGGGAGTCGAGTCGACGCCCACGCGGGTGGCGAGGGCGATGGAGATGGCGCGGGCGGTGTCGGAGGGCAGGAGCGACGACGGCGACCACATGGTGAACACGGTGGCCGCGGCAACGGCGACGAGCAGAACAACGCCAATGTGCCGGGCGGTTTGCGCCAACGTCGAGCCGGGAGGAGTCGGGGGAGTCGGGGGAGTCATGCGGTAAATGTACTCGGATACGAGATTCTGAGCAAGAGTCGTGCCAGAGGGGAGTGATCAGTAGTTGGTAATTGGTGAGGGGGTTGGAACAAAAAGCAGATCGCCTTTGCAGGTGATCTGCTCGATGTGAGTTGACGGCGCCGCGCGCAGTTAGCGTTTGGTGTAAGTGGGCGCTTTGCGGGCGCGTTTGAGGCCGGGCTTCTTGCGTTCCTTCTCGCGGCTGTCGCGAGTGAGGTAGCCGCCGCGGCGGAGGGGCTTACGCAAATCTTCGTTCATGCGCAGAAGCGCACGGGCCACACCCTGCCGCGTGGCTTCGGCTTGGCCGGTGGAGCCGCCTCCAGCGACCACCACCGTAATGTTGAACTTGCCATCCTGCCCAATGGTGCGCAGGGGCGCGGTGACGGCTTCGTAATCGCCGACGCGGGCGAAGTATTCGCGGCCCAGTTTTTCGTTCACGGTCACTTGGCCGTTGCCGCCGGGGAAAAGGCGGACGCGGGCAGTGCTGGTTTTGCGGCGGCCAACGCCTTCGAAGTAACGATCACTCATGAATAAATCTCCTTGCAGGCTATCCGTAAGCCGGTGGGGGCAGGGCTTGCCCCTGCCCATCACGGGCGACCACAAGGGTCGCCCCTACGTTTGCGGATAGGGCCTTACCAATCTATAACGGCAGTGGCTCAGGCTGTTGCGCGGCGTGCGGGTGATCCGGCCCGGCATACACCTTGAGTTTTTTGAGCAGTGCGCGCCCGTAACGGTTGTGCGGCAACATGCCTTTCACGGCAATGGTGAGCACGCGATCCGGATGCTTATCGAGCATTTGGCGCAGGCTCTCACTGCGAAGGCCGCCCGGGTAGCCCGACACGCGATAATAAAACTTCTCGTCGAGTCGTTTGCCCGAGACCACGATTCTCTCGGCGTTGACGATGACGACATGATCGCCGAGATCGGTTCCGGGCGTGTAGGCCGGGCGATGCTTGCCCTTAAGGGCCGCCGCCACTCGCGTGGCGACCCGGCCCAAGGTGAGGCCGGAGGCATCCACCACATACCATTGCTCTTTGGTTTGATCTGCTTTGACAACGTATGTCTTGTCCACGAATACTTCTCCGTTCAATATCAGTACAACACCTCGACGAGGCACAACCCATTGGGCGGGGCCGGGGCGGCGGCGCGGCTTCGATCTGCCGAAGCCACGATGTCGCCGAAGGCATCAGGGGCAATCTCGCCCGCGCCCACCCACTTGAGTGTGCCGACGATGCTCCGCACCATTCGGCGCAGAAAGGCATCGGCTTCAATGTGAAAGTTCAGCATTGCGTTGTCGTCGTCGGCGTCCCAACGCGCCTCGCGCACTTCGCGCACGGTGTGGCCGCCCGGTTCCGGCGACGAGCCGAACGCGCCGAAATCCTTTCGCCCCATCAGATACTGGCTGGCCTCCGCCATCGCGCGCGCATCGAGAAGAGGCCACACGCGCCACGCGAACCGCTCGCGCAGAGGCGACCGCGCCGGGGCGTTGAGGATCGCATACCGATAGCGGCGGCCCTTGGCCGAGAAGCGCGGATGAAAGCCGGCGGCGCACTCGGCGGCCGATTTCACCGCAATGGTTCGCGGCAGGTTGGCGTTGAGCGCGCGCGTCAGCGCGTCGGTTCCGTGCGCCCACTGCAGATCGAAAGCGATCACCTGCCCGGCGGCATGAACGCCCGTGTCGGTGCGCCCCGCGCCGTGCGCGGTGACGGCGACTCCGCCGTTGATGGCCGCCAGCGCCGATTCCAGTTCGCCCTGCACCGTCGGCCCCGCTTCGGGGATCTGGCGCTGGAAACCGGCGTAATCGGTTCCGTCGTATTCGACAACTGCTTTGTAACGTGCCACTACCGCGTCAGCGATGAGCCATCAGCCGCCGAATGCTGACCGCTGATTGCTATTCTTCCACCAACTCCAAAATCACCATCTCCGCCGCGTCGCCCCGGCGCTGGCCGAGTTTGAGGATGCGGGTGTAGCCGCCTTTGCGCTCGGCGTATCGCGGCGCGATCTCCTCAAAAACTTTGCGAACGATTTTGTCGCCGTTGAGTCGGCCTTTGAGGAGTTGGCGGGCGTTCGCCTGTTTGAGGCGGCCGGCCTTTTGCGCCTCCTCCCCTTCGGTTTGCGCGGCTTTGAGGCCGCGCTTGGCGATGGTGATCATCTTTTCCGCTTCGCCGCGCACAGATTTGGCTTTGGCCTCGGTGGTGCGAATTTTGCCGTGCTCGAACAGTTGAGTGATCAAAATGCGGCGCAGGGCGATGCGTTCGTCGGAGGGCCGCCCGAGAATGCGCCCTTGCACTCGATGTTTCATGACTGCTTCTCCATTTCACCCGCTGGGCTCTCTTTGTCGTCTTTGAGATAGCCTTTCTCGCGGAGTTTGTCGTTGAGTTCGGTCAGCGATTTCTCGCCGAAGTTGCGAATGGCCATCATGGCTTCGGGGCCGCGGCCCAAATGATCGAGCACTTCACCCACGGTGGTAATGCCCGTGCGCTTGAGCGAATTGAACACGCGCACCGACAGATCGAGCTGCTCGATGGGCGTCTCGTAGATCTCGCTGGACACGGTGGGCTGGGCGGCTTCGAGCGGCTGAGGCGCCAGCGACTCTTCGCTGATACCGGCAATGTGCCGCAAATGGCTGATGAGCAGTTTGCTCGCTTCGCTCAACGCGGCTTCCGGTTTCATCGTGCCGTCCGTCCAAATTTCGAGCACCAGTTTATCGTAGCCGGTGTTCTGGCCCACGCGCGCGCGCTGAACGTCGAAGTTCACGCGCTTGATGGGGCTGTAAATCGCATCCACCGGAATTTCGCCGATGGGCAGCCGCCCGCGCTCTTCGGCAGGCGAGTAGCCGCGTCCGTGTCCCACCGCCATTTCGATTTCCAGTTTCGCCTTGTCGTTGTCCACCGTGAAGAGATAGAGATCGGGGTTGACGATCTCAACTTCCGACGGGCAGTTAATGTCGGCGGCGGTGACGGTGCCCTCGCCGCGCACGTCGAGGCGCAGGCGGGCCGTTTCGCCTTCGTGCAGGATCAGCCGCAGTTGTTTCACTTGCAGCAGCACCTGCATGGTGTCTTCTTTCACTCCCGGAATTTCCGAGAACTCGTGCAGCACGTCGCTGAGGCGGATGGAAGTGACCGCCGCGCCATTGAGCGACGACAACAGCACGCGCCGAAGCGCATTGCCGAGCGTGATGCCGTATCCGGCTTCCAACGGGCTGATGACGAATCGCCCGTAGTTGCGCGACATTGCGTCACGTTCGATTTTAGGTGTAACCATATTATTGGAAGTCAATTCTCAGCCCTCCCCGCCCGCAAACCCTTTGGCCTACCGCTTGCGTGCGGAAGCAGGGCAGGTAACGAGTCCGAGTCGCCGCTACGGCGACTCGAGTCGGCCCTGCCTTTAGCGTGAGTAATACTCCACAATCAACTGTTCGTTGAGTTTGGCGTCAATTTCCTGGCGGCTGGGCACTTGCAGCACCTTCCCCGAAAGAGCGGCCACGTCGCGGCTGAGCCACACCGGCGGCGTGCGCGAGTCGGCGGACTCGAGCAGGCCCTTGAAATACGTGCGCTTGCGCGAGCCTTCGCGGACTTCGACCACATCGCTGGGTTTGAGCACCATGCTCGGCACGTCGGTGCGGCGGCCATTCACGTTGAAGTGCCCGTGCGTCACCAGCAAGCGGGCCTGAGCGCGATTCTCGGCGAAGCCGAGCCGATAGATCACGTTGTCCAATCGCCGCTCAAGCAGTTGCAGCATCACTTCGCCGGTGAGGCCGCGGCTGCGAATGGCCTGCGTGTAATAGCGGCGAAACTGCCGCTCGAGCACGCCGTAGAGTCGGCGAGCCTTTTGCTTCTCGCGCAATTGGGTGGCGTAATCCGACGTGCGGCTGCGCTTCATCTGCCCTTCCTTGCCGTGCTGGCCGGGAGCATAACCGCGTTTCTCGAACGCGCACTTCGGAGAGAGGCACCGACTGCCTTTGAGATAAAGTTTTTCGCCTTCACGGCGGCAAAGCCTGCAAACAGGACCGATATATTTCGACATTGTTTCCTTCCAAAATGCTACACGCGGCGGCGCTTGGGCGGGCGGCAGCCGTTGTGTGGAACCGGCGTCAAGTCGGCGATGGTGCGCACCTTGATGCCCATGCTCTGCACGGCGCGGATCGCCGCTTCGCGCCCCGGGCCGGGGCCTTTGACGTACACATCGATTTCCTGCATTCCCATATCCATCGCGCTCTTCACCGCTTGTTGAGCGGCCATTCGCGCGGCATAAGGTGTGCTCTTGCGGCTGCCCTTGAACCCGGCAGTGCCCGCGCTGCCCCAGCACACCGCATTGCCCTGCTGATCGGTGATGGTGACAATGGTGTTGTTGAACGTGGCATGGACGTGCGCCTGCCCGTAAGCCACATTCTTCTTGACTTTCTTTTGCGTTGTGCGGCGAGCGCCTTTAGCAGTTCGACCCATAGTTCCTCGAGATTGCAGATTGCAGATCGCAGACTCCAGATCTCAGATTGGAAGATTCAATCTGCAATCCGAAATCTGCAATCTAAAATCACTTTTACTTCTTCTTCGCGCCGCGGCGCCGGCCACGACCGGCCACCGTCTTCTTCGTGCCCTTGCGGGTGCGGGCATTGGTGCGCGTGCGCTGGCCGCGCGCCGGAAGATTGCGGCGATGGCGCAGGCCGCGATAACAGCCGATCTCGATCAACCGCTTGATGTTCAACTGCACCTCACGCCGCAGATCGCCCTCGACCGTGTAATGCGCGCCGATGTAATCGCGCAGAGCGCTCTGCTCGGCCTCGGTCAGATCCTTCACGCGAGTATCGGGATTCACTTTCGTCGCCGCGAGAATCTCGCTCGCCGTTTTCGGCCCGATACCGTAAAGGTATCTCAGAGAAATTTCCACTCGCTTATCGCGGGGAAGATCAACGCCTTCAATACGCATAACTCAAACTCCTTACCCTTGCCGCTGTTTGTGCTTGGGGTTCTCGCAAATCACAAGCACCTTGCCCGCCCGGCGGATGATCTTGCACTTGGGGCAGCGCTTGCGCACCGATGGTTTCACTTTCATTTTGGTTCTCCTGCAACTCCGGCGCTCCGAAACGCCGATTATACCTGCTTAGTTCAGTTTCGTTAAGATTTCCGGCTCGCCGTCCGTGATCACAATCGTGTGCTCAAAATGAGCGGTCAACTTGCCGTCCTTCGCCGCCACCGTCCACTGATCGGGCAGCACTTTCGTTTTGTACGTGCCCGACAGCACCATCGGCTCCACCGCAATCGTCATGCCTTTGCGGAGTTTGGATCCCGTGCCCGGACCGCCGAAGTTGGGCATCTGCGGATCCTCGTGGAGCCGCCTCCCCACCCCGTGACTCACATACTCGCGAACCACATTGAAACCGTGAGTCTCCACATGGTGCTGGAGCGCATGAGCCATATCGCCGGTGCGGTTTCCGGCTTTGGCTTCTTTGAGCGACGCATATAACGCGCCTTCCGTCACTTCGAGCAACCTCTGCGCCGCCGGGTTGATCTTGCCCACCGCGAACGTCCATGCGCTGTCGGCGATCCAACCTTTATACACCGCGCCGCAGTCGATCTTGATGATGTCGCCTTCCTTCAACGCGCGTTTGCCCGGCACGCCATGCACCAACTCTTCATTCACCGAGGCGCAAATCTGTCCGGGAAAAGGCCGCTTGCCCCGATCGTGATTGGGATAGTTGTAAAAGGGCGATGTGGCATCGTGCTTTGCCAGCACCTGCGCCGCCAGCCGGTCGAGTTCGGCGGTGGTCACCCCGGGACGAATCCGCTCCCTCAATTCAGAGAGCAGAACGGCCACAATGCGCCCGGCTTCGCGCATCAGCGCAATTTCGCGATCAGATTTGATAACGATCACGGCAACACGTCAACTTACTTTGGCCACGGCAGCCAATAACTCCGCCGTCACTTTTTCGATTTCCTGCTCGCCGTTGATCTCCACCAGCAAACCCTGAGTGCGGTAGTGCTCGATCAGCGGGGCAGTGTTCTTCATATATTCGGCGATGCGAGTCTTCACCGTTTCGGCTTTATCGTCGGGGCGCTGAGTCAATTCGCCGCCATCTTTGTCGCACACGCCCGCAACCTTCGGCGGGTTGAACTTTTCGTGATACACCGTCTGGCACGTCTGGCACGTCCAGCGCCCCGAAAGGCGCTCGACGAGCACGTCGTCGCGCACTTTCACATACGGCACGAGATTGACTCGCCCGCCGAGTTCGCCCAGCATTTTATTGAGCGCCTCGGCCTGCGCCGGAGTGCGCGGGAAGCCGTCGAGCACCGCGCCCTTTTGGCAATCGGGCTGCATCAGTCGGTCACGCACCATCGCAATGGTCACATCGTCGGGCACAAGCGCCCCGCTCTTCAGAATCGCCTCCACCTGCTTGCCCAGTTCGGTCTGCCGTTTGATGTTGTCGCGGAACAGATCGCCCGATGAGACGTGGGTGAGCCCGCGCTCTTTGCTGAGGATAACCGCCTGTGTTCCTTTGCCCGCGCCCGGCAAACCGACCAGCACCAAATAAATCGCCATCGCCGCTCCGCCGCTATCGCACCAACAACGTGTCGTCGTACCCGCGCAACTTGAGTTCCGTTTCCAAACCGAAGAACGTGTCTTTCACCACGCCGACGACGATGAGCAAGCCGGAGCCCATGATCGACAGGGCGCTGGCGTTGAGAAAGTTTCCGGCGATGAACGGCAAGACGGCCACCACGCCGAGAAAGATTGCGCCCGGCAGAGTGATGCGCCGCAGGACTCGCTCGAGGTATTTTTGCGTGGGCGGGCCTTTGGTCACGCCCGGAACTTGCGCGCCGACCTTCTTCAAGTTCTCGCCATAGTTCTGCTGTTGAAAGATCACGTCGGTGTAAAAGAACGAGAAGGCCACCACCATCGTGAAATAGATTCCGATGTACCACGGGTCGCGGCTGTTGCTGAAAACGCTCACCGTGCCGGTGGCGATGGTGCGCACCCACTCGTATTGCGAGTTGGCAAAGAATTGGGCGATGAGCGCCGGGAAGGTGAGGAACGATTGGGCAAAGATGATCGGGATCATGCCGGCCATATTGACCAGCAGAGGCAGGGTCCCTTTCACCGGCATGGATTGCTGGTTGCCCATTCGGCGGCCGGGATACATTACCGGCACGTTTCGGCGCCCCTGAGTCACGATGACGATAGCGAAGACGGTGAGCGCGATCAACGCAACGAAGACGGTGATCTGGATCATCCACCGCTCTTTATCGGCCAGCAGACTGCCCACCGTTGCCGGGAGGCGGGCGACGATGCCGCTGAAAATGATCAGCGAGAGGCCTTGACTGCGGATGCCGTATTCGGAGATCAGCTCGCCGAGCCAAATGGCGAACATGGTGCCGCCCACCATACTGACGATGGTGGTGAGGGTTGGCAGAAGGTTCGCGCCGGTGAAGCCAAAGTTGGGCAATACCGGGATGTTGGCGACGGAATTGAAAATGCGAATCTGCCCGATGGCCGAGAGCGCCGCCATTGGGATCGCCAAGTAGTATGTCCAGCGCTCCATGAATTCGCGGCCCGACTTCGGATCATCCTGCACGCGCTGTTGCAGAGCGGGGATGATGGGCACGAGCAGCTGAATGATGATTTGAGCGGTGATGTACGGATACACGCCCATGGCCAGCACCGAGAAGTTGCCCACCGTGCCGCCCGACAACAGATCGAGCAGGTTCAACAAATTGCCTGCTCCGGCTTGCTGGCGGATGGCTTCAATCGCATCGCGGTTGACGCCGGGGACGGGCACGTGCGCGGCCAGCCGGTAGATCACGAGCAGGCCGAGGGTGATCAACAGCCGATTGCGGATCTCTTCCGCCGTCCACAGGTAACGCCACGCAGATCGTTTCATTCGTGTCGCGGATGATTACTCACCCGCCTCCCCACTGGAGCCAATCGTCTCCACCGTGCCTCCGGCCTTTTCGATGGCCGCTTTGGCCGACGCCGACACGCGATGCACTTTCACCGTGAGCGGCTTGGTGAGTTCGCCCTGCCCCAACACCACCACCGGCGCATCGGGGTCTTTCATCACTCCCACAGCGGCCAGCGTCTCCGAAGTCACCACACCGTTCTTCACGAATAGTTTCTCAAGGCGTTCGAGATTGACCTCGACGTATTGCACTTTGCGCAGATTGGTGAAGCCGCGCTTGAACGGCATCTTGCGCACCATCGGCAGGTTGCCGCCCTCGAAATACTGCGACGAGCCGCCGCCCTGCCGCGCGCCCTGCCCTTTGGTGCCGCGCCCGGCGGTTTTGCCCTGCCCGGCCGAGATACCGCGCCCCACGCGCTTCCTGTTTTTCTTTGCCCCAACATTGGGCCGAAGGTCGTGTAGTTGCATGATCGGCTATGCCTCTTCAACTTTAACCAATTGAGCCACTTTGTAGATCATCCCGCGCGCGGTGGGCGTGTCGGGCAGCTCAACGGTTTGGTGCATCTTCCGCAGGCCGAGGGCGCGCACCGTCGCCTTGTGGCGGGTGGAAAAGCCCAGCGGACTGCGTATCAACGTGACTCGAATGACTTTCGCACTCGCCGTAGTTTCGTTAGCCATGTTTCTTTCGACTCCAGAACGGCTGAACATCGGCCAAGTCTTTGCCGCGATAGCGGGCTTCCTGCTCCACATTCTTCATGCGCTGCAGGCCCTTCAGCGTAGCGTTGACCACATTGAGCACGTTAGGACTGCCCAGCGATTTGGTGAGAATATCTTTCACCCCGGCGGCTTCCAACACGGCGCGCACACCGCCCGCGGCGATCACGCCCGTGCCGGGAGAGGCCGGCTTCAAGTACACTTCCGCGCCGCCGTGCTCCGAAGCCACTTCATGCGGGATGGTCGTGCCCGACAGATTGACCGACTTCATGTTGCGCCGCGCGCGCTCGGCGCCTTTGCGAATCGCGTCAGGCACAGCGCGGCTTTTGCCCACACCCATGCCCACGCGCCCGCGGTTGTCGCCGACGACCACCACCGTGCGAAACGCGAATCGGCGGCCACCTTTGATCACTTTCGCCACGCGGGAAATGTCCACCACGCGCTCGTCCAGCTCTTCGCGGTCTTCTTCAACTTTAGCAACCTTGTCTCGGTCGTTGGGTCGAGGTTGTCTCTGTTTCATGGTTGCGTGTTTGCTCCTAAAATTCTAAACCGGCGCCGCGGGCGGCATCGGCCAATGCCTTCACTCGCCCGTGATACCTGTATCCGGCGCGATCGAACACCACCGCCTTGATGCCTTTTGCCAGCGCGCGCTCGGCCACCGCCGCGCCAACGACCTGCGCTTGCTCGAGTTTCTTCTTGCCGTCGAGCTTCGCCTTCAAGTCCGAATCCACCGACGAGGCCTGAGCCAGCGTGCGCCCGGCATCGTCGTCAATGACTTGAACAAAAATGTTCGACAGACTGCGATACACATTGAGGCGGGGGCGCGCCGCTGTGCCCGAAACACGTCCGCGCACGCGCCGCTGGCGCCGCCGCCGCATTGCTTCACGACTTTGTGCCATATCCTATGCCGCCTTTCCTGCCTTGCCCGCCTTGCGACGAACACGCTCGCCAACATATCGCAAGCCTTTGCCTTTGTACGGTTCGGGCTTGCGCCACGCGCGCACGTCGGCGGCCACCTGCCCCACCTGCTCTTTATCGGCGCCCGAGATGGTGATGGTGCGCGCCTTCTCGTCCACCACGAAGGCAATGCCATCGGGCGGCGTCACCGTCACCGGATGCGAAAAGCCCAAAGCCATCACCAAATCTTTGCCCTTCATCTCCGCGCGGTATCCCACGCCTTCGATCTGCAGCACCTTGCTGAAGCCGTTGCTCACGCCCACCACCATGTTATTCAGCAGCGCGCGCGAGAGCCCGTGCAACGCCCGCACGGCGCGTTCGTCGTTGGATCGTTCCACCTTCAGCAAATCGCCGTCTTGCTTGACAGTGACTTCCGGGCGGAAGGTGCGACTCAACTCGCCCTTCGGGCCTTTCACCTTCACTTCGCTTCCATTAATGGACACCGTCACCCCTTTGGGCACCGGCACCACCTTTCGACCAATTCGAGACACGTTCGTCCTCCTCAGCCATCGGCCACCTGCTCACCAATTACTATTTACTATTTACTGATTACTAATTACTGATTCAGTAATTGGTAAGTAGTAATTGGTGATAGTGATCACACACCTCACAGGGCCGTTCCGACTCTGAGACCTTTCGTTTACCAAACCTGGCACAACACTTCGCCGCCCACGCCGAGTGAGCGCGCGCGCTGGCCGGTCATCACACCTTTGGGCGTCGAAAGAATCGCCACGCCCATGCCCGAAAGCACCCACGGGATTTCGCCTTTGTTCACGTACACGCGGCGGCCCGGGCGGCTCACCCGCTGAAGATCGGTGAGCACCGAGCGCCGCTCGCGGCGCACGCCCACGTAACGAATCTTCAACCGGATATTCTTCTGCGGACTGCCGTTTTCCGACACCACTTCGAGCCCGTCGAGATAACCCTCATCTTTGAGAATCTGGGCAATCGACTCTTTCAACTTCGAGTGCGGCACCGACACACTGCTCTGCCCCACCATCACGGCGTTGCGGATGCGGGTCAGCATGTCGGCAATGGGATCAGTGACATTCATGCTCATAACAAACTCCTGCCTACCACGACGACTTGACCACGCCCGGGAGAAGACCCTGCAGGGCACGTTCACGGAAACAAATGCGGCACAAGCCAAAACGGCGGATGTAACCGCGCGGGCGGCCGCACACCTGACAGCGATGCCGCACCTGCACTTTGTGTTTCCGTTTGTGTTCGCGATTGATCAAAGATTTCTTTGCCATGCTCTAGTTCTTCCCTCGTTGCTGGAAAGGCATCCCCAGCAGAGCCAGCAGTCGGCGCCCGTGCTCATCCGACTTTGCCGACGTGACAACGGTGATCTCCATGCCGCGCACTTTGTCGATCTTATCGTATTCGATCTCCGGGAAGACCAACTGCTCGCGCAAGCCCAACGTGTAATTGCCGCGCCCGTCGAACCCTTTGGCCGGGATGCCGCGAAAGTCGCGCACGCGGGGCAGGGCCACGTTCATCAGCCGGTCGAGGAAACTCCACATCCGCTCGCCGCGCAGAGTCACCATCACCCCAATCGGCTTCCCGGCGCGCAGCTTGAAATTGGAGATGTCCTTCTTGGCGCGAGTGATCACCGGCTTCTGGCCGGTGATAATCTGCAAATCGCCCACCGCCGCATCCAGCGATTTGGCGTTATCGAGCGCTTCGCCCATGCCGATGTTCACCACCACTTTTTTGACGCGCGGCACTTCCATCACATTACGGAAGGAAAATTCCTGCATCAACGTTTTGACAATCTCAGTCCTGTAACGATCTTTCAAGTTTGGCATTCTTTACAACCACCTCTTTGCGCCGTCTGCATTTGCACTGCGCGCAACTATTTGCCCAGCGCCTCGCCGCTCCGGCGGGCCACACGAGACTCCAACTTGCCCTTCTCGTTCCGCCGCGAGCCCACTCGGGTAGGCTTGTCCTCTTTGGGATCGATCAACATCACATTCGAGATGTCCATCAGCCCCTCGAATTGAATGATGCCCGGCGCAAGATTCTGGCGCGCGCCCGCCACCTGCTGCTGCTTCTGATGCTTCTTGCGGATGTTCGCGCCCTGCACCGCCACCCGAATCTTGCCGTTCTTGCGCGCCACGCGAATCACTTCGCCGCGCGCGCCCTTATCGTTCCCGGCGACGATTTCCACCATGTCGCCTTTTTTAATTCTGGCTGACATCACAGCACCTCCGGCGCGAGTGAAACGATCTTCATGAAACCCTTCTCGCGCAGTTCGCGAGCCACCGGGCCAAAAATGCGAGTGCCTCTCGGATTCTCGCCGTCGGCGTCGATGATCACGGCGGCGTTGTCGTCGAAGCGGATATACGATCCGTCTTCGCGGCGATACTCCTTCGCCACCCGCACCACCACCGCCTTCACCACCTCGCTCTTCTTCACCGATCCCTGCGGCGTGGCTTCCTTCACCGTCGCCACCACCACATCGCCCACATGCCCAAACTTCCGTTTCGAGCCGCCCATCACCCGGATGACGAGCAGTTCGCGGGCGCCGGTGTTGTCGGCGACCGTCAGGCGTGATTCTTGCTGTATCATTCTGCCCTCCGCTACGCCTCAACCAATTCGGCGCCGGTGTTTTTGAGCACGACCCTTTGCACCACCCAGCGCTTCTCTTTGCTGATCGGTTTCGACTCCACGATTTCCACCGTGTCGCCGACTCCGCACTGCAGTTCGTCGTGCGCCTTCATGCGCCTGCGGTTGCGGATCACTTTGCCGTACAACGGGTGGCGCTGCGTGCGGCTGATCTCCACCACCACCGTTTTCTTCATCTTGTTGCTCACCACCGTGCCGACGAGGCGGGCGCGTTCGTTAGTCATGCTTAGCTCTCCTTTGCCTGCAGCTCGGCGGCCAGTTGGCGCTCGCGCAGCGCCGTGAGCAGGCGGGCAATGTCCCGCCGCACCTGTCCCAAGCGCGAAGTGTCGGTCATGGAGCCGGTCGTCATCTGGAAGCGCAGCTTGAAAAGTTCTTCGCGGGCGTCGTCGAGTTTGCTTTCGATCTCGCCCGTCTGCAGTGCGCGAATATCTTTGATTTTCATGCTGGCTACTCTCCTGCCGCCGCCGTCACGCCCTGCGCCAAATCGCGCCGGACGATGATTTTGGTTTTGAGGGCAAGTTTATGAGCGGCCAAGCGCATCGCTTCGTGAGCGGTGGCCTCGTCCAAACCGGCCACTTCGAAGATGATGCGCCCGGGGCGCACGACGGCCACCCAGTGATCCACCGCGCCCTTGCCTTTGCCCATGCGGGTCTCGGCGGCGCGTTGAGTCACGGGCTTGTCGGGGAACACCCGAATCCACACCTTGCCCTTGCGTTTCATAAAGCGCACCAAAGCGCGGCGGGCGGCTTCGATCTGGCGCTGAGTCATCCAGCCCGGCTCGACGGCTTGCAGAGCATATTCACCGAAGTGAATCTCCGCGCCGCGAGTTTCGGTGCCGGTCATGCGCCCGCGCATTTGCTTGCGGTACTTCACACGTTTTGGCATCAACATAGCAGATGGCCGATAGCGATGAGCCGATGGCAGATAACGAACAGGCTATCTGCCAATAGCCATACGCTATTCGCTCACGTACACGTCCGTCGCTTCCGGCTCTTCTTCCTTCAGCACTTCGCCTTTGTAAATCCACACCTTCACGCCGATGCGGCCATAGGTAGTGAGGGCTTCGCTCTTGGCAAAATCAATGTCGGCGCGGAGCGTTTGCAGTGGCACGCGGCCTTCGCGCTGCCACTCGCGGCGGGCCATTTCACTTCCAGAGAGGCGGCCCGAGCACATAATCTTCACGCCTTTTGCCCCGCCGCGAATGGCCTGACTCACGGCGCGTTTCATGGCCCGGCTGTGGCTGATGCGGCGCTCCAACTGCCCGGCGATGTTGTCGGCCACCAGTTTGGCGTCGAGGTCGGGCGCGGTGATCTCGTTCACATCCACTTTCACTTTCGTGCCGCACAGTTTCTCGAGGTCGGTGCGCAGCACTTTCACTTGCGCGCCCTTTCGCCCGATGACGATGCCCGGCTTGGCCGTGTGAATGGTGACATGCACCAGATTCGGAAAGCGCTCGATGTCCACTTTGGCGATGGAGGCCTTGTCGTGGCCGCCCAGAATCATTCGCCGGATGGTGAAGTCTTCGTGCAGCTGCTTGGTGTATTTCTCGCCTTCCGCATACCAGCGGCCTTGCCAGTCTTTGTTGATCTTCAGCCGGTAACCGATTGGATGTACTTTGCGGCCCATTACTCCATCCCTTCTTTCTCGACGAGCACCACGTTGACATGCGACGAGCGTTTGCGGCGCATCACCGCCCGCCCGCGCGAGCCGAAGCGGCGGCGTTTCATGATCTCGGCTTCGTCAACCGTGATCGATTTGATCATCATATCGTCGCCGTTCATGCCGAAGTTCTCTTCCGCGTTGGCAACCGCCGTGCGGATCACTTTGGCAATATCTTTGGCCGCGTCGTGGGGCATGAACTTGAGCAGGGTGATGGCTTCGTTTGCCATCTTGCCGCGCACCAAATTGGCGATCAGCCGTTTCTTCTGTGGCGAGCCGGGCACACGCACCGCGCTCGCGCGCACCAATTGTCCTTGCATGGCCTAGCCCTCCGCAACCGCCGTCGTCTTTTCTTTGGTCACATGACCGCGAAAAGTGCGAGTGGGGGCGAATTCGCCGAGACGGTGCCCCACCATATTTTCGGTGATGTAAATCGGCACGTGGCGGCGCCCGTCGTGCACGGCGATGGTGTGCCCCACCATCTGCGGGAAGATCACGCTCGCCCGCGACCACGTGCGCACGACTTTCTTCTCGCCTTTGGCGTTCATCGTTTCGACTTTCTTCAACAACTTGGGCTCGACAAACGGGCCTTTTTTGAGTGATCGTGACATCGCAACTCCCTACCTTACCGCTGTTTCTTGGCGCGGCGTTTGACAATGAACTTGTCGGTCAGCGCGTTGTGCCGAGTCTTCTTGCCGCGCGTGGGTTTGCCCCACGGCGATTTGGGGCCGGGCATCCCGGCAGGCTGGCGGCCCTCGCCGCCGCCGTGCGGATGATCGCGCGGGGACATCGCCGTGCCTCTTACGGTGGGGCGAATACCGAGATGGCGCTTGCGGCCCGCCTTGCCGAGTTTGATGTTCGAGTGATCGAGGTTGCCCACTTCGCCGATGGTGGCTAAACATTTTTGCGGAATAAGCCGCACTTCGCCGGAGGGCAAGCGCACCTGCGCGTATTCACCTTCCTTCGCCAGCAGCTGCGCGGCCACACCCGCCGAGCGCGCAATCTGCCCGCCCTTGCCCACCTGCATTTCGATGTTGTGAATCAGCGTGCCCACCGGAATGTTGGAAATGGGCAGGGTGTTGCCGGCTCGGATCTCGGCGTTGGGGCTGGTGATCACCGTGTCGCCCACTTTCAGACCGAGCGGGGCGATGATGTAGCGCCGTTCGCCGTCGGCATAATTGAGCAGGGCAATGCGCGCCGAGCGATTGGGATCATATTCGATGGAAGCCACCTTCGCCGGGATGTCGAACTTGTCGCGCTTGAAATCGATCACCCGCAAATGGCGGCGGTGGCCGCCTCCGCGATGGCGAACGGTGACTCGCCCGTGCATGTTCCGCCCGCCGCTGCCGCGCTTGTGAATGATCAGCGCGCGAGTCGGCTTGTCTTTGGTGATCTCCTCGAACGACGAGCCGGTCATCCCGCGGCGGCCGGGCGAGGTGGGTTTGAATGTCTTGACGGCCATGTTTATCTCACTCCCTCGAAGACATCAATCATCTGCCCTTCGGCCAGAGTGACAAACGCCTTTTTGTATTCGGGGTTGCGCACCACGATTCGGCGCGCGCGGCGGCCCCGTTTGGCCGGGACGGTGAGGGTGTTCACCTTCACCACATCCACGTCGAATAACGATTCGACGGCGTCTTTGATCTGCTGTTTCGTCGCGCGCCCATCCACCACGAACCCATACTGCCGCATGCCCGACTGCTTCATGGACTTTTCGGTGATCAGCGGGCGGCGCAGAGTTTCATAGATGTTCATTCTGCAACCTCCTGCCCCAAATACGATTTGAGCACGTCCAGCGCCGCCAGCGGCAGAACCAGAGTCTCGTAGCCGAGCAGGTCGCGGATGTTGAGATATTTGGCGTGAAGCGTTTTTGCATTCGAAAGATTGTTCACCGATTTCTGCGCCGCTTCGTTCTTCTCCGGCAGAACCACGAGCGCCGAGCGCCCCGCTCCGATGGCCGAGAGAGCCTGCGCCGCCGATTTCGTCTTCGGCGCGTCGAACGCAAATTTGTCCACCACCACAATCTGCCCTTCGCTGGCTTTGGCCGAGAGCGCGGAGCGCAGAGCGCCGCGCCGCATTTGGCGAGGCATCTCCAAGGCGTGGCTGTGCATGTGCGGCGTATGCACCTTGCCGCCGCCCTTCCAGTGAGGCGCGCGCGTGGAGCCTTGCCGCGCGTGGCCGGTGCCCTTCTGCTTGAACGGCTTCTTGCCGCCGCCGCTCACTTCGCCGCGCCCTTTCGTTTCGTGCGTGCCGAGCCGCGCGTTGGCTTGCTGGCGCACCAGCGCTTGATGCATCAAATCTTTTCGGATCGGGGCTTCAAAAATTTCGGCAGGCAGTTCCACCATGCCAACCTTTGCGCCCGTGAGGTCTTTGACTTCGAGTTCCATGATCTCGTCGCTACAATTTACTAATTACTATTCACCAAATTACAAGACGAGTAATTGGTAATTAGTAATTGGCAATTATTGCTTCCGCGCCTCCTTCAGCACCACCACCGCGCCTTTGGCTCCGGGCACACTGCCGTTCACGCCGATCAGATTTCGCTCGGCGTCCACCAAAACCACGGTGAGGTTTTGCGACGTGGCGCGCACATCGCCCATGTGGCCGGGGCGCCGCGAGCCTTTATACACGCGGCCCGGTGTGGTGCCCGACGAATTGGAACCGGGCGAGCGGCCACGATCCGACTGGCCATGAGTTTTGCCGCCGCCGCTGAAACCGTGACGCTTCATGCCGCCTTGAAACCCTTTGCCTTTTGTCGTGCCGACAATATCCACCCGCTCGCCGACTTTGAAGACATCCACCGACACCTTATCGCCTTCCGAAAGTCCGTGCTCACCTTTGAATCGAAATTCCCGCAAATGTTTGAGCGACGGCAGGTTGTTGCGCTTGAGGTGGCCTTTTTCGCCGCCGGTCAGTTTGGCAGGTTTGGTTTCGCCAAACCCAATCTGCACGGCGGTGTATCCGTCTTTTTCCGCAGACTTAACCTGCGTCACAAAACATGGCCCGGCTTCGATGATGGTCACCGGGAACACTTTCCCGTCCTTATCGAAAACCTGAGTCATGCCAATCTTCTTGCCAATCAGCCCTTTTACCATTTCATCTCTCCTGAGTCTCGGACTGCCAGCCCGGGCCGGGCCACATCATCCGGTTAGCGCATAGCCTATAGCGTATGGCGTATTGCAGTTGGCTAATAGCAGGCCTATTCGCTATCAGCCATCGGCCATTTGCTATCCGCCATCCGCTATATCGCCACCTCAATATCCACACCCGCCGGAAGATTCAACCGCATCAGCGTGTCAATCGTCGTCGAGTCCGGATCGAGCACATCGATGAGCCGCTTATGAGTGCGAATCTCGAAATGCTCATGCGAGTCTTTGTCGATGAATGCGCTGCGCCGAACGGTGAATTTCTCGATTCGGGTCGGGAGGGGCACCGGCCCCACCACACGCGCGCCAGTTCGTTCCGCCGTTTCCACAATCCGCTTTGCGGATTGATCGAGAACGCGGTGATCGTATGCCTTCAGTCGGATGCGAATTTTCTGCTTTGCCATAGCATCGAGTCAGAGTTGGAGTTGGGAGTTCGAGTTGACGACCGCCTGGCTCAACTCCAACTCCCACTCCAACTATTCCAGTATCTCCGTGATCACCCCCGCCCCCACCGTCAACCCGCC
>Ga0194127_10001359_pt1 | contig 36034 bp, 29 predicted proteins | sample TA2KigC100mmetaG_FD_148624 | JGI IMG/M metagenome (GOLD analysis project Ga0194127, IMG submission 148624) | Freshwater microbial communities from Lake Tanganyika, Tanzania - TA2015036 Kigoma Deep Cast 100m | ecosystem: Environmental > Aquatic > Freshwater > Lake | place: Tanzania: Lake...
AAAATAGCATTGCTCGCCGGGTTGACAATAAACGCGCAGGGACTACCATGGCGCCATGTTCGCACCGGCCGTGGGCCTGACAAGGATGTGGGGGCGGAGGGAGAATGAACCAGCCAGGAATGGGACCCGACGTACGGAAGGCAGCCGATGCTTCGAATACGTTTGCGCGGGGCATCTCGGGGTGGGTCGCTGCATTGGCGCTGGCCTTCGCCTCCTGCGCCACCACGAGCCCTCACGTGGCCGGCGACGGCGGGGGGGGGAGTGCGCTCTCCTATCCCGCAGCACGCCAGGCCGACCTCGTCACCGACTACCACGGAACCCTCGTCCCCGAGCCCTACCGCTGGATGGAGGAGGAGGGCAGCCCAGAAATCTCCGCCTGGATCGACGCCGAGAACCGGCTGACCCAGGGCTGGCTGTCCCGAACGGGCCTGGTGAAGCCGCTCTTCGATCGGCTGGCCGCGCTCTGGAGCTTCGAACGCTGGACCACGCCGTTCCGTCGAGGTCCCTACTACTTCTACTTCCACAACGACGGCCTCCAGAACCAGGATGTCCTGCTGGTCCAGGAGGGACTCTCGGCAAAGCCCCGGGTGCTGCTCGACCCCAACACCTTGAGCGAGGACGGAACCGTCGCCGTCAGCGGGACCTCCCCCAGCCGGGACGGCAAGCTGCTGGCCTATGCCGTCTCCGTGCACGGCAGCGATCGGCAGGAATGGCGGCTTCTCGATGTCGCAACCGGCGATCCGCTGCCCGACGTGATCCGGTGGTGCAAGTTCTCGAATCTGACCTGGGTCCCGGACGGAAGCGGGTTCTACTATGACCGCTTCCCGGAGCCGGGCGCCGTACCGAAGGAGGACGAGAACAACTACAGCCGCGTCTACCGGCACGAGCTGGGGACCCCGCAGGACCAGGATCGGCTGCTTCTCGAGCGCCCGGATGACAAGGAGCTGGGGTTCGGCGCCTACGTGACCGATGACGGCCGCTTCCTGATGGTCTTCGTCTACCGGGGGACCGACCCTCGAAACGGCCTGTACTACTTCGCGCTGGACGAGGCCTCGCACACGGACGGGAAGAACCTCGTGCGACTCCTCGAACCGGGGGAGGCGATGTTCTCCTTCATCGAGAACGAGCAGGATACCTTCTTCGTCCAGACCGACCTCGATGCTCCCAGGGGGCGGGTGGTGGCCATCGACCTCGCTCATCCCGAACGGACCGCATGGAAGGAGGTGATTCCGCAACGCCCGGACGAGGTGATCGAATCGGTCGTCATGGCCGGCAACGGGCTCGTGGTCAACCTGCTCAAGGATGCCTGGTTCCGCATGCGGGTGTTCGACCTGTCCGGGATGAAGCGGTTCGACGTGCCGTTGCCGGAGATGGGGTCGGTCAGCGGGATGTCCGCCCGCAAGGAGGACGAGGAGATGTTCTTCTCGTTCACCTCGTTCCTGCGGGCGCCGGAGATCCGGCGAGTGCGCCTGGCCGACGGGAAGTCCGAGCCGGTGTTCTCACCCTCCGTTCCGTTCGACACGGCCCCGTACGAGACGAGGCAGGTGTTCTACGCCTCGAAGGACGGGACCCGGATTCCGCTCTTCCTGACCGTGAAGAAGGGGCTCGAACCCACCGGAGACACGCCGGTGCTGCTGTACGGGTACGGTGGGTTCAACATCAACGTGACCCCGTATTTCAGCACCATGCGCCTGGTCTTCCTGGAAGCCGGGGGAATCCTGGCCCAGGCCAACCTGCGGGGAGGCTCCGAGTACGGCGAGGAATGGCACCAGGCCGGCATGCTGGACCGGAAGCAGAACGTGTTCGACGACTTCATCGCGGCGGCCCGCTTCCTGGTGGACGAGGGCTACACGAAGCCCGGGAAAATCGCGATCATGGGGGGAAGCAACGGCGGCCTGCTCGTGTCCGCGTGCATGCTCCAGCAGCCCGACCTGTTCGGGGCCGTCCTCGATGTCGTGCCGGTAACCGACATGCTCCGCTACCACAAGCTCACGGTCGGCCGCTACTGGGTTCCCGAGTACGGCTCCGCGGACGACCCGAAGCAGTTCCCGTTCCTGCATGCCTACTCGCCGGTGCACAACGTGAAGGAAGGGACCGACTACCCGCCGGCCCTGATCCTGACCGCGGATACCGACGACCGCGTGGTCCCCTCCCACTCGTTCAAGTTCGCTGCCGCTCTGCAGGCCAACCCGGGCCAGAAACGCCCGATCCTGCTTCGCGTCGAGACCAGGGCCGGCCACGGTGCGGGCAAGCCCACCACCAAGAAGATCCAGGAAGCCGCGGACATGTTCGCGTTCGTCTTCCACCTGCTGGGGATGGAGCTTCCCTAGGAGCCTGTTGCGAATAGCCTCCTGCTGCGGGAAAGCGACCATCCCGACCTGCCACGTCGCTGCACCCCGAAATCGAGTCAACGTAGGCCGGGACTACGCTTCCTCGCTTTCGGGGCCCCCGCTCCTTGCATCTCGGGCGGTCGCTATCCCTCGCCACGGAGTCTATCTGCAACAGGCTCCTAGCGCCACCCCCGGCAAATTCGATCATAGGGGCCCGTGCAGGAATGAACGGTGAGCTGCTACTGCACCGTTGCGCCGACGAGCAGGTGGTGAGGCGTGGCGGTTGGGAACCCGAAATCAAATGCGACCGATGCCGACGGGAAGAGAGTCGTTCCCGACCCCCGCCCCTACTGTCCCGCCCTCTCTCTCATCTTCTTGATGTGGGACGGAAGGACCGAAAGGTAGAGCTCCTCCGGCGTGAGCTGCGAGAAATCCCCGTTGTCGTCGAACACGTCGGTGCCGAACCCATTGCCCGCCTTGGGCTTGAGGTAGACACCGGCCTTGACGAGCTCCTCCTCGCCATAGCCCTTGAGGTTGCTATCTACGGAAACATTATTGATCTGGTACGTGGGGGCATCGGACTGCGTGACCCAGTGGAGGGCCTCACGAGCGTTGTAGCGGGTGGGCTGGCGGTGGTCGTGCAGGAACTGGATGCGGAGGTAGTGGACCGAGATGTCCGGCAGGTAGGTCTTGGCCTCCCGGGACTGCCACCACTTGTCGTCACCGCATTCCTTTCCCGACGCGAGCAGCACGGGGGAGCTGGTGTTGCAGATGTAGCTGGTGGGCGTGCCGTCAGTCCCCTTCCCGTCGGAGCTGGTACCGGCAGGGAACTTCTCCTTTCGCAGGTTGAGGTTGAAGTCGCACCGGGTAGTTGAGACTCCGGGGCCATCCCCGTTGACGCGCCTCTCCTTCTCCGGCGGATGGTAGAACGGCGACTGCGTGATGAAGCACCGGTTGGTCGGCCCCTCGATGTCGATCAGCCAATCCACGAAGTCGAGCGACGTCCCGTGGAACCGTGCGATGGCCCCCGCTGCGTCGGCCAGGCCGTCGCCGACGCTGATGATGCCGAAGTCGTCGGCATCGACCAGCCCCTTCTTGCGGAAGTGATTGGCGACATCCTTGAGTGCATCCTGTGCGACCGTGCCGCCGAAATCCTCCTCCCCGCCGGAAAGCTGGCCGCCGGATCCTCGGCCGGGAGGGTTGTAGGTGACCACTACCGCATGCATCTTCCGGGCGAGCTCGCCTGCGCAGCAGGAGAACTGCTCGATTCCCGGCATGAGCTGGTCGGGCACGAGGACGATGGCCGGGCACGGGCTGTCCTTGATACAATCGGAAGGGACGTAGGATTCGGCATAGAGCGAGTTCGGCCCCGACGTGATCCACTCCTGCTGAAGTGATGCCGGCACCGGCTCCGGGCCTGTGTCCGGGGGCTCGGGGACATCGCCAGGCGTTCCGACATCCGGGCCCGCATCGGAGACGGTCGTGCCGTCCAGAGAGAACCCACCGCCGTCGCCGCCGCCACAACCCGGCGGAATCAGAAGGCAAAGTACCAGAAAAACGCGCGAAATCATCGCTCACCTCGATAACCCAAGGCGAGCACAGTGTACCAGAAGGGAGGGGCAAGGCCAATGGACATGCTGGAGCAATTGGAGGGGCGGCTGGGGCCGTTCGACGAGCCGCGGGCGCGGTCAGCTCTGCTCTGCCTGCTGCAGGATGCGATGGCCCTTCGGCGCGAAGTGCTGCTGCACGGGTCGGCCCGGGCGGCACTGGCGGAGATGGACATGGCCGCTCTGACACGCGGGCGGGAGGCCGGAGGCGGAAGGCCGGAGGCGGGAGGAAGCGGCCCGTTTGCAGACGGGGGAGCCGCCGACCTCGACGGGGCGATCCGCCTGGTGCAGCAGGAATTCCGGCTGCAGGAGCGGCACGGGGTCTCGCTGCTGGTGCCCGGCGGTCCGGGGTGGCCGGCGTCGCTCGATACGTGCGTGGAGCCTCCGGTGCTGCTCTACGTGCGGGGGGAGACGGCGGTCCTTCAATGTCCGGCAGCGCTGGCCCTGGTCGGCAGCCGGCACGGCGTGGCGTATGGATGCCGCGTGGCCGGGGGGCTGGCTGCGGGATGGGCCCGATTGGGCGGGGTCGTGGTGAGCGGCGGGGCCATCGGAGTGGACACTGCGGCCCACGAGGGATGCCTGGCTGCGGGAGGCGGCACGATTGCGGTCATGGGTACGGGGCTGGCAGAGCTGTACCCGCGCCGCAATCTCCCGCTGTTCTCCGCGATTTCCGCATCCGGAATCGTCGCGAGTGAGCTTCCCATGCGGTCGCGGGCCCTGCCGTTCAACTTCCCGCGACGCAATCGGATCATTGCGGCCCTGGCGCGGGCCGTGGTGGTGGTCCAGGCCCGCCGCGATAGCGGCGCTCTGCACACTGCGCGCTTTGCGTTGAAATGCGGCCGATTATTGTTTACAGTGCCTGCTCCGGTGGACGACGAGTCCTGCCTGGGAGGTCTCGAATTGCTGCTCCAGGGAGTCCCCGCCATGGTCGGTGCCGCTCAGTTGCCGGGGTTGTTCGCCGGCATGACCGGAGGCCGCCCCGAGGAGCCGCGGCTGCCCCTCGAATCCCCGACGCGCCGGGTGGTCCGACTGAGCGGGTTGCCCCAGGACGAGAGGGAGCTGCTCGAGTTGCTCTCCCAGGATGCCTGCCACGTCGACGACCTCGCCGGAGCCGTTGGCCGCGGTGGGCGGGAGCTGGCGGTTCGGCTCCTTTCGCTGGAATTGCGGGGATGGATTGAGAAGGCCCCTGGAAATCGATACGTCAGCACGGTTCGCCTGGAGAGGTAGCCCATGTCCAAGTCACTGTTCATCGTCGAGTCGCCGGCCAAGGCAAAGACCCTGTCGAGGTACCTGGGAAGGGACTTCATCGTCAAGGCAACGGTCGGACATATCAAGGATCTTCCCTCCAACAGCCTGGGCGTGAACGTGGCACGGGAGTTCTCGCCGTCCTACGGGATCATCCGGGGGAAGAGCAAGGTGGTGCAGTCCATCCGGGAAGCCTCCATGGGAGTCGAGGCCGTCTACCTCGCCTCCGACCCTGACCGGGAAGGGGAGGCCATCGCCTGGCACGTGGCCGAGGAGATCTCGCGAGGACGCTCCCAGGACTCGCTCCCGCGCTTCCTGCGCGTCATGCTGCACGAGATCACCCGCACCGGGCTCCGCAAGGCACTGGATGACGCCGGTGAGCTGGACCGGAACCGGTACGAGTCGCAGCTCGCCCGCCGCATTCTCGACCGGCTCGTGGGCTACGAGCTTTCCCCGCTGCTGTGGAAGAAGGTGACCGGCGGCCTGTCGGCCGGCCGCGTCCAGTCAGTGGCCGTTGCCCTGGTCGTGGACCGGGAGAAGGAGATCCTCGCGTTCGTCCCTCAGGAGTACTGGATCATCCGGGCCCGCCTGCTCGGGGACAACCCGCCCGATTTCGAGGCGCGGCTCGTCCGCATCGACGGGAACAAGGCCCAGGTCTCTGACGAGGCCACGGCACGGCCTCTGATCGAGCGTCTCAAGACCGCGGCGTGGCGCGTCCTGTCGGTAGCGCGCGAAGAGAAGAGGCGATGGGCGCCGCCGCCGTTCATCACCTCCACGCTGCAGCAGGAGGCATTCCGCCTGTTCCGCTTCTCCACCAAGAGGACCATGTCCCTGGCGCAGAGGCTCTACGAAGGCGTGGACATGGGTGAGATGGGTGCGCACGGCCTCATCACCTACATGCGTACCGACTCGACTCGACTGGCGGACGAGGCGGTCTTCGGCGTGAGGAAGTTCATCGAAGAGCAGCACGGCCCCGCCTACCTCCCTGACGGCCCGATCCGGTACAAGAACAAGAAGTCCGCACAGGACGCACACGAGGCAATCCGGCCGACATCGCTGGAGTTTACGCCCGAGAAGGTCGCTTCCTTCCTCGACAGGGATGAGCTCAAGCTCTACAACCTGATCTGGAACCGTTTCGTCGCGTGCCAGATGGCCCCGGCGCGGTACGACGTGACCGTGGCCACCGTCTCGGCCGACGAGCGGTGGATCTTCGAGGCCACCGGCAAGGTGCTGCTGTTCGACGGCTACCTCAAGCTCTATCTCGACGACGAGGCGCAGGAAGACGGCAACGACAGGCTGCCGCCTCTGCGGCCGGAGGAGATGCTCAAGCTGTTGTCGCTCGACGGCGAGCAGCAGTTCACCCAGCCCCCCCCGAGGTTCACGGAGGGCACGCTGGTCAAGGAGCTCGAGAAGCGCGGGATCGGGCGGCCCTCCACGTACGCGACGATTCTCTCGACCATCCAGGAGAAGAACTACGTGGAGCGGGACAAGGGCAAGTTCCGGCCGACCGACCTCGGGGTGGTGGTCACGGATCTGCTGCGCGAGAACTTCGCTGACGTCATCGACGTCGGCTTCACGGCCCAGATGGAGGAAGAGCTGGACCGGATCGAGGAAGGGAACGCGCTGCGCCCGGAGGTGCTGAGCTCCTTCTGGAGCAAGTTCAAGGTCGAGCTGGACACCGCCAGGATGCAGATGAAGAGCGTCAAGCGTGAGCCGGAGAAGACCGACGTGAGCTGCCCGAAGTGCAGCAGCCCCATGGTCGTCCGGTTCGGTCGCAAAGGGTCGTTCCTCGCCTGCTCCGCGTTCCCCGAGTGCAAGACCACGCTGGCCTTCCAGAGGGGCGAGGACGGCCGACTCAGCGTGATCGAGGAGAAGGTCGCGGACGAGAAGTGCGACCAGTGCAGCTCCCAGATGGTGCTGCGCGAGGGGCGCTTCGGCCGGTTCTGGGCCTGCTCCAACTATCCGAAGTGCCGGGGCACTCGGCCGTACTCGACAGGCTTCCCCTGCCCGAAGCCGGACTGCGGCGGCACGCTGGTGGAGAAGAAGTCGAAGAAGAACTCCACCTACTACCGGTGCTCCAGGAGCCCGCAATGCGACCACGTCTCGTTCGGCAGGCCCCGGCAGGTACCATGCCCCTCGTGCGGCCTCCCGTACATGGAGGAGAAGGGGCGGGGCAAGGCGCGGTCGATCCGCTGCCCGAAGTGCGGCCATTCCACGGAAGCGCTGGAGGCCGGAGAGGCGTAGGACGACCGTTCGTTTCAAGACAGCCGAGGCAATGTTCGATGGTCGATGGTCGACGAAGTCCCGCCGTAGCCTTGTGCAAAGGCGGATGGTCGCCGGTCCTGAATCCGAGGCTCGCAAGCTCAAACGAGAACACCGAACCTGACGACGGGAAGCAGGGGGTGCGCGGTCCGTCCTCTGGCGTGACCGTCGTCGGCGGCGGGCTGGCCGGAACCGAGGCTGCCCTGTACCTTGCCCGTCACGATGTCCATGTGACCCTTGTCGAGATGCGCCCGGTCCGGATGACGCCGGCGCACGCCACGTCCGACCTGGCCGAGCTGGTCTGCTCCAATTCGCTTCGTTCCGATGACCCGACGACCGCATCAGGGCTGCTCAAGGAGGAGATGCGGCGCCTGGGATCCGCCGTGCTCGAAGCGGCAGACCGTCACCGGGTCAGGGCCGGGACCGCGCTGGCGGTCGACCGGGAGGCTTTCTCCCGGGACCTGACCCGGGCCGTGGAGGGGCACCCGCTCATCCGCGTGGAGCGCCGCGAGGTGACGGAGATTCCGGGCGGTGTTTCCCTCCTTGCCCCAGGTCCTCTCGTCTCCGATGCTCTGGCGGCTGCCGTCGCGGAGGTTGCCGACCCCGAACGCTTCTTCTTCTTCGATGCCATCGCTCCCATCGTGTCCGCGGATTCGCTGGACATGAGCCGGCTTTTCCGGGGCTCCCGGTATGGCTCCGGGGACGAGGGCGACTACCTCAACTCGGCCATGGACCGGGAGAGCTACGAGCGGTTCGTGAGGGAGTTGCTGGCCGCAGACCAGGTTGTCCCGCACGGATTCGAGGCCGGCCAGAAGCTCCCCCTCTTCTCCGGATGTCAACCCATCGAGGCCATCGCGATCACCGGGCTCGAGTCGCTGGCGCACGGTCCCATGCGTCCCACCGGGTTCTCCGGCAACCCGTTGGGCGAGCGGCTGCACGCCCTGGTCCAGCTCCGGGCCGAGAACGAGGCCGGGACCGCCTACAACCTGGTCGGCTTCCAGACCCGGCTCCGGCAGGGCGAGCAGAAGCGCGTGTTCCGCTTGATCCCCGGGCTCGAGAACGCAGAGTTCCTCCGCTACGGAAGCCTGCACCGCAACAGCTACATCGATTCCCCCCGGGTGCTCTCCGCCGACCTGTCGTTCAGGAAGCGGCCCGATCTGTTCGCTGCGGGCCAGTTCGCCGGCGCTGAAGGCTATGTCGAGTCCACCGCGCTGGGGCTGCTGGCCGCGGTGTTCGTCCTCTCCAGGCTGAGGGGCCTCGAGCCGGTCGTGCCGCCTGACAGCACGGCGATCGGTGCGCTGCTGCGGTACGTCACAACCTGTCCGACCTCGCCGCTCGAGCCGAGCAACATCCACTTCGGGCTGCTGCCTCCCGGCCGCGGCCCGGGACGTCAGGGCAAGCGCAGGGCCGTGGTCGACCGGGCCCGGGAGGCGCTCCCCGGCTGGCTGGCCAGGCTCCCCCACAAATAAGTCACCTGCCCGCGATTTCATCGTTGACACCGGGGGGGCGAAAGGGATAAACCGACCCGGAGTTTCCGATCTCTGTCACGGAAGGAGGAAGAATGAACAGGAAGGTGGGAATCGTGAGCATGGGGTATCACGGGTTTTCGCCCGTGTCCCCGGACTTGAGCTTCCGCGAGCTGGTCTACGCAGCAGCCTCGAAGGCTTACAGCAAGGCCGGGATCACCCCTGGGGACGTGGACATGTTCATCTGCGCCGCGGAGGACTTCTGCGAAGGGTACTCCATCAGCGACGAGTACTGCAACGACCAGCTCGGCGCCGTGCTCAAGCCGGTGCACACGGTCACCGGCGAGTATCTCCAGGCGATCGCCAACGCAGCCATGATCATCCAGAGCGGCCTCGGCAGGATCGTGGTGGTGGAATCGCACAGCAAGGCCTCCAACATCAAGAACATGGATGCCATCCACAGCTTCGGCATGGATCCCGTGTTCAATCGGTCGCTGCGGGTGACTCCGCATTTCGCGGCCGGGCTCGAGATGTCCCGCTACCTGTCCGAGACCAAGACCTCGGAAGAGCACTGCGCCCGGATCGTGGTGAAGAACCGGGCCAATGCTCTCAGCAACCCGAGTGCCGGACACGGCGCCATTCTCTCCGCGTCGGACGTGCTGGCATCGGACCCGGTGGCCTGGCCGGTGAGCCGGCTGTCCATCGCTCCCCGCAGCGACGGTTGCATCGTGACCGTGCTGGCCGAGGAAAGCGTGGCCAGGAGCCTTGCATCCGATCCGGTGTGGATCCTCGGGACCGGATGGGCCACGGAATCCAGCACCCTGGAAAACCGGGCCTGGGGCGAGCCGGTATCCGTCGACATCGCGGCCCAGATGGCCTACAAGGAAGCCGGGATCACCGTCCCGTCGCAGCAGATCGACCTGTTCGAAATCGATGACAGCTACTCGTTCAAGGAGCTGCAGACGCTCGAGGGGCTTCGGGTCGTCGGCCGCGGCCAGGCAGCGCATGCCCTGGACGAGGGGCGGCTCGGACCGGAGGGGGACATCCCGACCAACGTGTCCGGCGGCTCCCAAGGAGTAGGTCATCTCCTGGAAGCCACGGGCGGCCAGAAGCTGCTCGAGCTGTTCCTCCAGTTGACCTATCAGGCAGGCGAGCGCCAGCTTCCGGACGTGCAGGTCGGCCTGGCACAGGCGTGGCGAGGAGTTCCCACGACCACGTCGGCAGTCATCATCGTCGGCAACGAGTAGGAGGGAACGACATGGGACTTCGAAAAGTCGCCTGCGTCGGTGCAGGCATCACCAAGTTCGTGCGGCGGGCCAAGGAAACCGGCCGTGAGCTCGCGTGGGAAGCTGCCAAGATGGCGCTGGACAATGCCGGGATGACCCTGGCCGACATCGACTGCGTGGTCATCGGGTCGGCTCCGGATGCGTTCGACGGCGTGCACATGAAGGGGGAGTACCTCGCGGATGGCTCGGGCGGGTTCTGCAAGCCGGTCATGCGCCACTTCGTCGGCGGTGGCACTGGCGTGTTCTCCCCGATCCACGCCTGGCAGCACATCGCATCGGGCAAGTTTGAAACCTGCCTGGTCGTCACCGAAGAGAAGATGTCGAGCTGCTTCCCGGCCCCTGCCGGAGCGTTCATCACCATCTTCGACCACACGACCGAGCAGCCTCTCGGCCCGACGCTGATCTGGATCTTCGCCCTGGAGATGAACCGCTACATGCAGCGGTACGGCCTGACCGAGGCCGACATCGCCAAGGTGTCGGTGCAGAACAAGTTCAACGCGATCGATCACCCCGCGGCCCAGCTCCCGGGCAAGATCACGGTCAAGGACGTGCTCAACTCGGAAGTGCTGGCGTGGCCCGTGAAAAGGCTGGACATCAGCCCGGCCAGCGACGGAGCTGCCGCCATCGTGCTCACGTCGGAGCACAAGGCCCGCCGGATCACCGACAAGCCGGTGTGGGTCTCGGGTGTGGGCTGGGCACTGGACACGGCCTACTGGGCCACCCGTGACCTCTACTACCCGCAGTACGTCGAGAAGGCAGCCCGCATGGCCTACGAGATGGCAGGGATCCGGGAGCCCGACAAGGAAATCCACATCGCGGAGCCGTACGATCCGTTCGATTACAAGATGCTCCACCACATGGAAGGGCTCCTGCTGTGCAAGCGGGGCGAGGCAGCCAAACTCGTTGCGGATGGTGTGACCGCCCGTACCGGCCGGCTCCCCTGCTGTCCGTCGGGCGGTGCGCTCGGTGTCGGCAACCCGATTGCGGCCACCGGCCTGATGAAGATCATCGAGCTGTTCCTCCAGCTCCGGGGCGAAGCCGGCAAGCGGCAGGTCCCGGGCGATCCCAGAATCGGCGTGGCCCAGGCATGGGGTGACCTCATGCAGGTGGGTACCGTCGTGGTCATGAGCAGGTAAGGAGGAGACCATGAGCAAGGAAATTCTGCCCGGAACCCCGCTCAGCAGCGAGGAATTCGAGAAGTCCATCACCATCGAGGAGCACCCGACCCTCGAGTATCGCTGGGATGACGGCATTGCCATCGGCCGGTATCTCAAGGAGCTCAAGGAAGGACGGATCATCGCCCGGACCTGCTGCGGCTGCAACCGCACCATGCTCCCGCCCCGGATGTTCTGCGAGCTGTGCTACCGTCCGACCGACGAGTGGGCATTCGTCGAAGATACCGGAGTGGTCAACACCTTCTGCGTCACCCGGGTCAACTGGGATGCCAGCCGACGCGGCCCGGATGAGCCTCCGCTGATCCCCGCGGTCGTCGAGATCGACGGTGCCAGCAAAGGGATGGGAATCCTCCACCTGCTGGGCGAGGTCGACCCCAAGAAGGTCAAGATCGGTATGCGGGTCAAAGCCGTGTGGAAGCCCAAGGCGCAGCGCGAGGGCAAGATCACGGACATCAAGTACTTCAAGCCGTACTAGGAAAGGGAGGGTCCCATGAGCTTTCTGGAGAAGCCTCAAAGAAACGTGGATCTGACCGCTTACGATGGGAAGATCCCGGTCCACTACAAGTACACGCTCGGTCTTGCGGGCGACAAGTTCTTCACGGCCATCAAGAAGGACGGGAAGTTCGTCGGCACGCACTGTGAAGAGTGCGACGTGATCTACTCCCCGCCGGCCATCTACTGCGAGCGTTGCTTTGCCTCGCTCGAAGATAGCTGGGTCGAGCTGCCGTCCTCCGGCACCGTGGTGGCTTTCACCGTGGTCACGGAAGACGACCAGGGCAAGGAGCTCCACTGCCCCCAGGTCATTGCAGCGATCCAACTCGACGGGGCGGACAACGTGTTCATCCACCGCGTCTGCGACTGCTGCATCGAAGACCTGGGAATCGGTGTGCGTGTCCAGGCGACGTTCAAGCCCAAGAAGGAGCGCAAGGGCACGCTGGACGACATCGAGTACTTCGAGATCGCGACGGAGTAGGCTTCCCCAGCCCCGACAGCAGGTCCTGCACATGAGAGTGGAGCTGCGAAAACGTTTGAAGTTCGAGGCCGCGCACCACCTGCCCATGGCGCCGGAGGGGCATCGTTGCCGGAGTGTCCACGGGCATTCGTACACGGTGGAGATCGCTGTGGCAGGAGAGGTCGATCCCAATCGCGGGTGGTTTCTCGATTATGGCGACATCACCCGTGAGTTCGAGCCGATCCGGTTGATGCTGGACCACAAGCACATCAACGACGTCCCCGGCCTGGAATCCGGAACTGCGGAATCACTGGCCATCTACATCTACAGGAAGCTCAAGGGCTCGCTCCCCGGGCTTCTCGAGGTCACGGTCCGGGAAACCGAATCGTCCTCGTGCACCTATCGCGGCGAGTAGCCTCGTGACCCGAAGGACCGTCGGACTGGCGCTCTTCCTGAGCGCGAGCCTGTTCTACTGGTTCCACACCGGCCAGGAGACCTTCTGGCTCGACTCGGCCGAATTCAACGCCATGGCGTCGGCAGCGGGCATCCCGCACCCGCCCGGAACGCCGCTGTATGTGCTGCTGTGCTCCGTCGTTGCACGAACCCTGCCCATCGGCAACGTGGCGCTTCGGGTCCATCTGCTCAACTGCCTTCTCGGTGGACTGTGTGCGTTCCTGGTGTACCGATTGGCCGTGAAGCTGGGCGGCGTCCCCTCGGCGGGAGGAGGCTCGATCGGGGCCGGCGGCGTCCCCTCGGCTGGAGGAGGCTCGAGCGGGGCCGGCGGCTGCTGGGCCAGGCGGGTAGAGGTGGTCGTGGGGGCGGTCGTGGCAGGGGCATTCGCACTGTCCCCGGCCATATGGTTCCAGTCGATCCGGGCCGAGGTGTACTCGCTGAACACGGCAATCACGACGGGCATGGTGCTGCTGGCGCTGGAGGCAGGAGAGCGGGCGCCCCATGGACAATCGGCCCGGGGTCCGCTGCTGCTCCTGGCTCTGCTGGGAGGGCTCGGACTGGCGAACCACCACTTCCTGACCGCGCTCACGGGAGCGTGCTGCCTGGTCTACCTGCTCGTCAACTCGGGGACCCGCCTGCCGCTGCTTCGAGCACTGCCGCTGGCCGCGGCCTTCGGCCTTGCCGGCTTTGCCGTCTACCTGTATCTGCCGCTGAGGTCGTTGGACGGCTGGAAGATGTGGGGGGACCCGACTACCCTTTCCGGGTTCAAGGCCATCCTCTCCGCCGAGGCTTTTCACATCAGCGTCACGGAGATGCCCAAAGCACCGTTCCTGGTGGCGTGGTTCATGATCCTCGAGAAGTGGATCGACCTGCTCGGATTTCCGCTGTTTCTGGCCGGGATCGCTGGACTGTGCATCCTGCTGGCCAGGAAGCGGGCAGAGGGGTTGCTCGTTGCGCTGTTGATCTTTGCCGGTGGGGCATCCAAGGCGATCATGTATCTCGACCTGGACAACCCCGACGATCACGCGTACTTCCTGGTGGGACTGACCGCACTGGCAGCAGCGGCGGGGGGGCTCCTTCTGCAGGTCCGGGGACCTCTGCTGTGTCGGCTCGTGCCCGCAGTCGCGCTGCTGGCCGGACTCGCTTCCGCCGCGATGCTCTTTGCCGCGAACCGGACGACCTGCGACCTGTCCCGCTTCTCCGGCCCCGACTTCCTCAACCGGCATTTCCAGGAGCGGGCGCCCCCGGATGCGCTGCTCATGCCCAGCTACTACCCGGTCCACTTCAACCATCTCTTCTTCCGGGAAGTCGAGAAGCGCAGGCCCGACCTGCTGTATGCGCACCAGTCTCTCTATTCGAGGTTCCAGGGGGGGCGCCCGTACTGCCAGGACCTGGTGCGCCAGTCTCCGGAGCTGGCACCGGTGACGGAGGAATACCTGTCGACAGGCGGCTTCCCGGTCCGTTCGCTGCGGGAGCTGTCGAAGCATCGCGAGGTGTTGCTCGAGAACGACACGATGCGGGTGTCTGCGGACGACCCCCGTCTTGCCCCCTTCTCGCTGGGGGATTCCGGCCTGCCGGTCGATGCCCGGGAGTTGACCTACGAGGGACCGGGCGTGCTTCTTGCCCCGGCAGCGGGAAGGGAGGTCGAAGAGACGACCAGCCAGCGGAGCTTCTGGACCGGGTTCTACCGGGACCTGGAGGGTTCCGGAGGACTGCATCCGGAGTTGGCCAAGCTGCTCGTATGGTTCCACTACCGAAACGCTTTGCTGTTCGTGAACAAGAAGGTATGGAGAAACGCTCTCCTCGAAGTCAGGATGGCCCGGCGCCTCGAACCGGATGAACAGCGGCTGCTCGACCTGGAGATCCTGCTGGAAGGGGCTCTGTAGCGTTTCTCGTCACCCCAGGATCGAGATGTCCGGCATTGAGGCCGGATCCGGCGGCAATTCGGCCTTCCAGGTGCTGGCACGGCCATTGCATAAGCGCACATCGGGTTGACAATTGACCGGCGCTTCGAAGGCTCCCCTCCTTCCGGCCGACGAAGCGGCTTCCTCCTTCCAAGGTGATTGCGGCCTGCGACGAGGGCCGGGGTTCCCCCCCCGGCCCTCAACCTTTTCCACCCGCTCCCCATCCCGGCCCTCAACCCTTTCCACCCGCTCCCCATCCCGGCCCTCAACCTTTTCCACCCGCTCCCCATCCCGGGCTGAGACGACGTTGTCCTGAGTCAGATCTCCCCTTCCACGCGGGCATGGACGAACTGGTCGAGCACGGGGTCGGCGGAATGGAAGAAGCCGTCCACGCCCCCCTCGTAGCGGACCTTGCGGTCGAACAGGAATACGACCTCGTCGGCCAGTCTTCGGATGCTCTGGAGATCGTGCGAGATGACGAGCAGCGTGACTCCCAGCTCCTTGAGCCGGCGAACGTGTGCGTCGATCTCGAACGCGGCATAGGGATCGAGCCCGGTCGTCGGCTCGTCGAGGATGAGCGTCTCCGGCTCGAGCGCGAGCGCCCGGGCAAGGGAGACGAGCTTCTGCTCGCCTGCGGGGAGCTCGGGGGGCCGGGATTCGGCGAGGCGGGACAGCCCCATCCGATCGAGCTGGGCTCGGGCCAGCCCCTCTGCCGCGGCTGCCTTGACCCCCTTGTGGTACTTGACCACCAGGGCCACGTTTTCCGTCACGGTCATCGAGTCGAACAGGGTGGGATGCTGGAACACGTACACGCACCGGCGCCGAAGTCCGAGCAGTGCCTCCTCGTCCAGCACGTCCACCCGCAGGTCCTTGTACCAGACCTCGCCGGCATCGGGTTTCAGCAGGCCGACGAGGTGACGGACCAGCACCGACTTGCCCGTGCCGGACGGCCCGGCAACGAACGTGCAACGCCCTTCGGAAAGCTCGAGCGTGACACCGGCCAGGACCTGGTGCGCACCGAATGCCTTTGCGAGCCCGACGGTTCGGGCAACGGGGTGCGCGGCGGTCATGACAGGACCTCGCCGATGTAGGTGATGAGAGCATCCTCGACGATCACGATGAACGAGGAAAGCACGACGGCCCGGGTCGTGGCTCGGCCGACCCCCTCGGAGCCCCCCGTTGCCAGGAAGCCGCACGCGCAGCTCACGAGGGGAACGGTGAACCCGAACACGAGCGCCTTGCAGATCCCCATGACCAGGTCGGCCGTGACCACGAAACGCAGCGACATGAAAGTGTCCGGGAGGATCGAGAAGCCGAGCCACGCCACGCACATCCCGGAGAAGAACGCGATGGTCGTCCCCACGGCAGCGAGCCCGAGGGATGCCACGGACGTTGCAAACAGCCGAGGCAGCACGAGCAGCTCCACCGGATCCACGGAGCTCAGCTTCATCGCATCGACCTGGTCGCTGACCTGCATGGAGCCGATCTCCGCGGCCATCCCGGTCCCCACGCGGGTGGCCAGCAGCAGGCCGGCCATGATGGGCCCCATCTCGCGGGTCAACCCCTGCAGCGTGGCCGCACCGAGCGTCGAGTACTCCGGAAGGACCGCCTCCATGGTGGAGGCCAGCTCGTACACGCCGATCATGCCGATGAATGCCATCGTGATGCCCACGAACAGCAGGGAGCGGTTCCCGGTCTCGTAGACCTGGCGGAGCATCTCCCGACCGCCGAGCCGCATGCGCACCAGCGCCCACAGGCTGAGCGAGAGCATCTGTCCGATGGTGATCAGCAACGCCATGCTTCCCTTTCCCCCTGTCCCTTGCGCCTTCCCTGCGTCAACTGCCTCTGCCAACTCAGCTCGGGAGCTGAGCACTCTCCCACACGGACCTTCCTCTTCCCTTTCCCCCACCCCCTATATCTGGAACCACACCCACGTGATCACGTAGTCCGCGATGAAGATGCCCAGCGCGGTCGTGACCACGCAACCGTTCACGGCCCGCCCTACCCCCTGGGCACCGCCCGTCACGGTGAGCCCGTAGTTGCTGCTCACCGTGGAGATCACGCCTCCGAACGCGGCAGCCTTGCACAGTCCGACCACGAAGTCGTCGAGCAGATCCACTTCCATGAGTCCGGCCAGGTAGGTGCGCCAGTCGATGTCCAGCAGCCAGTGGCACGCCATCGCCCCACCGACCAGGCCGCACAGGTCGCCGACCACGGTGAGCAGCACCAGCGACGTCACGATGGCGATGAAGCGGGGGGCGACGAGGAACCGTATGGGGTCGATGGCCAGCGCCCGGAGCGCCTCGACCTGCTCCGAGATCACCATGTTGCCCAGCTCCGCTGCAGCGTTCGCTCCGACACGGCCGGAAAACATGAGGCCGATGAGCGACGGTCCGAGCTCGGAAAGCACGGCCAGCCCGGCCCCGGCTCCCACGAAGCCTGTGGCACCGGTCTTGCGGACGTAGGTCATGCTCTGGAGCACCATGATCACGCCCACGAGCAGCGCGGTGAGCACGACGATGGGCAGGGAGCGGACCCCGATGCGGTGGAGCTGTCGGAACAGCTCCTCCCGGTCGTATCGAGGGGGGAAGAGCGCCCGCAGCGTGCGGTAGAACATGACGTTGAGCGATCCGACCCGTGCCAGCGAGTCCAGCAGTTCCCTGCCGAACCCGGCGAGGAGTGGCTTCATGATACCCCCCCGCTCTTCCCGAGGACCGCGGCCGCTGCATCCCCGGGGGATGATCGGCCGGACCGTGCGGGTGGATCGTCGAGGTCGGGGTCGGCTTCCCCCGAGAGCGCGGCGGCCACGAACCGGCGGACCTCGTCCGGTGCGCCGGTCATGAGCGCTGAGGTCGGGCCGTCGTACGCGACCCTTCCGCCAAAGACGGCCACGACCCTCGACGTGATCGGAAGCAGCCGGTCCAGGTCGTGAGTCGCCACGAGGACCAGGCTGCCCGAGGTCGATGCATAGTCCCTCAGCAGTGCCATGATCTTGGCCGAGTTGACGGGGTCCAGCCCCGCCACCGGATCATCGAAGACCGCTATTTCCGGGGCTGCGGCCATGACCCTGGCGATGGCCACCCTGCGCCGCATCCCGCCCGACAGCTCGGAAGGGAGCTTCGCTTCACTGCCGGAGAGGCCCACGCGCTCGAGCGCGGAACGGACCAGGAGGTCGGCTTCATCGGGCCGCATGCCGCGTGCATGCAGCAGGGGGAAGGCCACGTTGTTCCAGACATCGAGATAGTCGAACAGGGCGAAGTTCTGGAACTGCAGACCGATCCGGGTCCGGCACTCGCGCAGGCGCCTCCTCCGAAGCAGCCCGACCGGCCGGCCGAACAGCTTGAGGTCGCCCCGGGCGGGCCAGGTGAGGGTGACGAGGCAACGGATGAGCTGGGTCTTTCCCGAGCCGCCGGGGCCGATGAGCCCAACGACCTCACCGGGGTACAGGTCGAGCGAGACGTCCTTCAGGATGGGGCGGCCGCCGATCCGGTGCACGAGCCCCCGAACCGAGACGACCGGCTCTCCGATGCCTTCGCCGCGCATCCTTCCCCCTGCAGGCAATGGGCTCAAATCTCGATGATCTCTTCGAACCTGCCGAAGACCTCCTCCATGGCAGCGGAGATCTCGCCCAGGGTTGCCATGCGTCGGACCGCGTCGAGGATGTGCGGGACGAGATTGTCGCTCCCCCGGGCTGCCGTCGTGATGCGCTCCAGCGCTGCGTCGACGTCGGTCCGGCTGCGCTCGCTGCGAACCTGGGCGAGACGGGCCCGCTGGGTCTCCTCCGCTGCTGCTGTGACCTTCAAGAGCTGGCGCCGCGGCGGCTCGTCCTTCTGGAACTGGTTGACCCCGACGACCACGGCATCCTTCGCCTCGACCGACCGCTGGTAGCGATAGGAGGTGTCGGAGATCTGCTTCTTGACGAAGCCTGACTCGATGGCCCTGAGCATGCCCCCCATGTCGTCGATGCGCCGGATGAGGGCCCCGGCCTTCTTCTCGATGGCATCGGTCAGCGCCTCGACGGCGTAGCTGCCTCCCAGCGGGTCGACGAAGTCGGCCACACCGCTCTCGTAGCCGATGATCTGCTGGGTTCGAAGTGCCACCGTGACGGCCTCCTCGGTGGGGAGGGAGAGCGCCTCGTCGAACGAGTTGGTGTGGAGAGACTGGGTACCGCCGAGCACGGCGGCCAGTGCCTGGAGCGTGACCCGCACCACGTTGTTGAGGGGCTGCTGGGCCGTAAGCGTGCAACCTGCGGTCTGGGTGTGGAACCTCAGCGGCCAGCTCTTGGGGCTCCTGGCCTGGAAGCGCTCCTTCATGATGCGGGCCCAGAGCCTGCGGGCCGCACGGAACTTGGCCACCTCCTCGATGAAGTTGTTGCTGACGCTGAAGAAGAAGGCAAGGCGTCCTGCGAACTCGTCGACGTCGAGCCCCTTCTTGATGGCAGCATCCACGTATGCGATGCCGTCGGCCAGCGTGAACGCAACCTCCTGGACCGCGTCGGCGCCGGCTTCCCGGATATGGTATCCCGAGATGGAGATGGTGTTCCACTTCGGGATCTCCCTCGAGCAGAAATCGAAGATGTCCGTGATGATGCGCAGAGACGGTCCGGGCGGGTAGATGTAGGTCCCGCGGGCGACGTATTCCTTGAGCACGTCGTTCTGGATGGTACCGTTGAGCTGGCCCGGGGTGACTCCGTTCTCCTCGGCCACTGCGATGTACATGGAGAGGAGGGCAGCGGCCGTCGAGTTGATGGTCATGGAGGTGGAGACCTTGTCCAGCGGGATGCCGCCGAACAGGAGGCGCATGTCGGCCAGGGAATCGATGGCCACGCCCACCTTCCCGACCTCACCCCGGGCGAGGGGGTGGTCCGAGTCGTAGCCCATCTGTGTGGGAAGGTCGAACGCCACCGAGAGCCCGGTCTGCCCCTGCCCGAGCAGATAGCGGTATCGGGCGTTGGATTCCTCGGCCGTTCCGAAGCCGGCATACTGGCGCATGGTCCAGTGCCGCCCCCGGAACATGTTGGCCTGCACGCCCCGCGTGAAGGGATATCGCCCCGGGAAGCCCAGCTTGCCTGCGTAGTCGAGCTCTCCGTCAGGGACGTAGAGGGGCAGCAGCTCCTCTCCGTCCGAAGCGGCAAAGGACTTGCGGCGGGGTGCGACCTTGGCCTCGCCCGGCTTCAGGGTCTTCTCAAGCCATTCCTGGTACTGCTGCTGCACCGTCGGTCTGTTGTCATCCATGCCGTTGTCTCCTCTAGGCGTTGAGCACCGTGCGATTCCTGCCCTGGCCTTTTGCCCGGTAGAGGGCGGCGTCGGCCCTCTGGAGCAGCTCGACGGGGTCTCTCAGGTCGGGTTCCAGCCCTGCGACGCCGATGCTGACGGTGAGCACGCCCCCGGGCTGGGTTTCTTCGTTGGGGAAGGGGCGGTCCTCGATCCGCTGACGAAGGACCTCCACCACCTTGAATGCCTCGGCCGCATCGGTATCCGGGAACAGGATGGCGAACTCCTCGCCTCCGTAGCGGCAGGGGATGTCGGTGGAGCGGATCCGCTCCCGGACGGTTTCTGCCACGGCCCGCAGGACCTCGTCGCCCGCGGGATGACCGTGCGTATCGTTGTAGGCCTTGAAATGGTCGACATCGAGCATGGCCAGTGCGATGGGGCGGCCGCCGCGGCGGGCCAGGGCGAAGTAGTACTGGAGCATCTCCTTGAGATAGCGGCGGTTGAACAGGCCGGTGAGCGGATCGGTCCGGGCCAGCTCCTCGAGCTTCTCGTTGGCCTGTGTGAGCTGGTCTGCGGTCCTCCTCAGGTTCGTGTTGGTCGCTTCCAGCTCGCCGGTCCGCTCGTCGACCAGCCGCTCGAGGTGCTGAGTGTGTTTCTCGAGCTCACCGGCCATGAGGTCGAACGTGCTGCCCAGGCGGGCGACCTCGCCGCTGCCGGTCATTCCGGTCCGGAAGGAGAGATCGCCGTGTCCCAGTGCCGTGGCAGCCTGCGTCAGGCGGGCCAGCGGCCTCAGAATCACCCGATCGGCGGTGACGTAGAGGAGCAATGCGGTGAGCAGCGCGAACAGGCCGAGAAGCCTCAGGTTGGTGGCGATGTTGGCCTCCATCTCCAGGTCCGCACGCTGCATTCCCAGCCGAGCCAGGATGGTGCCCCAGCGGATGCCCGAAAGGTCCCGGAACCGGGTCTCCAACGGCATGGAGACCAGCATGGCCCGCCCCTCCTCCTCGTGGACGATTCGGACCAGCCCTTCCGGTGACTGAGCTGCCCGGGATGCGAAATCATCCTGGGCAAGCCTGCCGTACATGGTCTCGTCGGTGTGGCCGACGATGCGGCTGCGGGCGTCCAGGACGGAAAGCCACTCGACGTCAGCGGACTGCCCCATGCTGTTCTGGAACTCCTCGACCGTGAGATCGAGATCCTCGATGCGGTTGGATGCGAGGGCGGAGAGGCAGGGAACGGCCATGGCAGCGAGGACTACGGCTGCCTTGTTTTCCAACTCCCGCTCGAAGGTCTCCCGCTGCTGGACAATCATGGTGTACCCGACGATGAGGATCGCCAGGGCCACCATGCCCACGCCCGTGGCGAGGAGGCGGATGCGAACGCTCATCGGTCCCCCCTTGCGCGCACGCGGCGCAGGCGCTCCCGGACCGGCTCGTAGGCGCTGTCGTCGGTCATGACCCACCCGCCCAGCTCGATGACGCCGGCCAGGACCCTGCGCCCTTCCGGGGTGGCGCCGTTCAGGCCCAGCAGCCCCTTCTGGACGAGGGCGGCACTCTCCTGTGGAAACCCCGCCCTCGCGCAAACCGCATCGAACGGAACCCGGCCGGCCACGGCCAGGACGCGCAGGTTGTTGACGTCGAGCCCCGCGGCCCGGGCCGGCTGGAGCACCCGGGCGAACGTGGCCACAGCGTCGACCTCCCGCTTCACGAGCATCCCGAGTGCATCCAGATGTTCACGGGCGAATCGTACCTCCCCGAAGAACTCCTCCGGGACGATGCCCCGGTCGAGCAGGAACGCCAGCGGAAACAGGTAGCCCGAAGCCGAACTGGTGCTTCCAAACGCGATGCGCTTGCCCGCCAGGTCCTCCACGGACTGGTACGGAGCATCCTCCTGGACCAGGATGTAGCTGGAATAGAACGTCGCACCGGACGACACCTGCATGGCCAGGAGCTGGAGGCACGGCTGAGTCTCCTTGGCCTCCACGTAGAGCAGCGGCGAGAACGAAACCACGTCCACGCTTCCATCCAGGACGGCCCGCAGGAGATCCTCGTAGTCCCGGGCCACGATCATGGTGAACTTCAGCCCGGTGACCCGCGCCAGGTGAGCCAGGATCGGCTCGAACTGGCGGGTCACCATTTCCGAGCCGACGTACGGGGTCACCCCGAAGCGGACCACCTCGGGGGCCTGCGAGTCGTAGGAGCACGCACCGGCCGGCAGCGCAGGAGCAGGCACCGCCACGGCTCCCTCCTTCCCGTCACCGGCGGTTCCGGGTTCCTCATGGGAACGAACGGCCCGCACCGCGTCATGCGGATCGCATCCGCAAGCGAGCACCAGAACCGTCAATCCCAGGCATCTTGCCGTCATCCTTCCCCCGCGCGCCGCGCAACAAAGCATGTTAGTTGGAACTCGATACAGGGTCAAGATACGGGGAAAATCGACAGAACGGGCCGGGGTCCGTAGAATATCCGCGGTCCGAATCGAGGAGGCAGATCATGCCCAACGTTGAGCTGCAGCCGTATTCCAGACCCTCCATGTGGCGCAGGATGTCGTTCGCAAACTGGACCGATCCGGTCGACCCGCAGGTCTACGGTCGTCTCGAGCTCGACATGTCCAACGCGCTCAAGTACGCGGAGGAGGAAAGCAATCGAACCGGCGCCCGGGTGTCCCCCACTCACCTGGTCGTCCGCGCCGTGGCGCTTGCCCTGGCGAAGTTCCCTGATGCGAACGCGCTCATCCGCTGGCGCCGGGTCTATCGTCGCAAGCACGTGGACGTCTTCTGCCAGGTGGCCATCCCGGGGGAGAAGCCCGACCTGTCCGGAGCGGTGCTGCGGGACGCGGACGGCAAGCGGCCAGGAGAGCTTGCTCTCGAGCTGCAAGGGGGGGCCGCTGCCGTCCGGACGGGAAAGGACACGGAGATGGCCAAGACTCGCCACTCGCTCGATCTCCTCCCCTCGATGTTCAGCAGGTTCATCCTCAACTTCGTGGCGTTTCTCACCTACACCCTCAACCTGAACCTCAAGGCCTTCGGCATCCCTCGGGACCCGTTCGGAGGAGCGATGGTATCGAGCATCGGCAGCCTGGGCATCCCGGAGGGGTGGCCTCCGCTGGTCCCGATGAGCTCCACACCGCTCCTGGTTGCGGTGGGGCGCATCGAAGACAAGCCGGTGGTGCGGGACGGGCCCGCGGGCAAGGAGATCGTGATCCGCCCGATGTGCGTGCTTTCCTGCACCTTCGACCACCGCGTCATGGACGGATTCCTCGGCGGCAAGCTGGCCCGATTCGTCGAGGACTACTTCAACGACCCGTGGGCCGCCGAAGCGCAGATCTCCACCTCTCGCCAGGAGCCGTGATTCCAGCTTCAGATCGTCCGCCCGCGTCGAGCGGACGCTTTGGGGCAGCAGACGCAGCTTGACATCCCCCCCTTCCGGTTCCTACACTGACGCCACGATATCTTCGGGAGGAAGAAGATGAAGACACGTCTGGCCTCGGTATCGGCGCTCTGTCTGTTCGCTGCGGTGCTGGCGTTTGCCGGCTGCAAGAAAGAGGAGGGGGTCAAGCAGGAGGGCGGCGGGAAGGTTGAGTCCCCGACGCCGGAGAAGCCGGCGGAACCGGGAAAGCCGGGGGAGCCGGACAAGAGGGTCGACGCTGCCGATCCGATGCCGTACAAGCAGGGTGCGGCAGATGCGCTCAAGCCGGACAATGCCCTCCTGGCGGTCGACGCGCTCGACCTGCTCCCGGCCGGGACGCCCCTCGTGGTCGTCGCTGCCGATCCGCTCGGGATCGTGGAGAGGATCCTCGGTGCTCCATTCGACGATTTCGTCAAGAAGTACGCGGAGTACTACGAGAAAGCCGTGGCCGAAGTGACCCAGGAGACCGGCTACAATCTCCTGTCCCCCAAGACGTACGCGGAGATGGGGCTGGACCTGCACGGACCGATGGGATTCGCCTTGCTGAGGCTGAATCCGGTGACGGTGGTAGCCTTCGCCCGGCTGACCGATGCCGACAAGTTCAAGAGCACGGTCTATGCGATTGCCGGTCGAGTCGGCGAGAAGTTCGAGCCCCATGTGATCGGCGATGCCATGGCCATCTGCCCGCAGAACGACGAAGAGATCTGCTTTGTGCTCAAGGGCGGCTACGTGTTCCTGCACGCGGTGGATGGCGACGAGAAGCAGGGACTGGCCGCGGCGCTCGAGTTTGCCGGGGCCAAGCCTGTGCCCTCCCTTGGAACCTCGGAGGAATTCAAGAAGGACGCCGAGCGCCTGACGTTTGGCAGGGACTGTGCCGCCGTGGCCAACGTGTCTGCGATTCTCGCCCAGTACAGGGACATGCCCAAGACCGGGTGGGAGGAGCAGTCTGTCGAGCGGCAGAAAAAGGAGCTGGAGGAGCTGCGAAAGGGAACCGATGCGGAGGCCATCAAAGTGGCTGAGCAGCGGCTGGCCGAGGAGGAGGAGTGGGCCAAGCGTGCCCGGGAGCGGCGGGAGAACGAGGCCAGGCTCATCAACGAGATGTTCGCCCCGGTCAAGTACGTCGGCGTCGGTATCGAGCTGACCGAGCGGGGGGTGAAGGCCAGGATGGTGTACGAGTTCGACCCGGAATCGAAGATGGCAAAGCTCGTTCGCCCGGTGGCCGGAACCTCGGCCCTGCTCAAGGCGCTGCCCGAACAGCCGGTCTACCTGGCCCAGATGAACGTGGATCTCGATGCCTACGTGGATCTGCTCAAGACCATGCTGGCACCGCAAGGGCTCGATTGGGAGACGGTGCAGGAGGAGTTCCGCAAGGCCGTCGGGCTTGGGCTCGAGGATGATGTCCTGGCGGCATTCTCCGGAGAGGTGGGCCTTGCATTGACGGCCCCGCCAGTCACTGCCGATGGCGATTCCAAGGAGTTCGTCAAGGGGATCAAGGTTTGGGGAACGCTGGGACTGAAGGACGCTGCCAAAGCCACGATCGTGCTGGACAAGGTGGCCACGCTCCCAGGGGTCTCGATGTTCTTCCGAAAGACCGAGGCGGGCTGGCAGATGGACGTGCCCGAGTGGAAGTCGATCTTCGTCAAGGCTGAGGGCGGACAGCTCGTCGTTTCGACTGAAGACGGGTTTGCCGCGGATCTGGCTGCGGGCAAGGGGACCTACCTGGCGTCCATCGGCGATCCGGAGCTCAAGGGGCTGCTGTCCACCCCCGACAGCTACGGAATCGGCCTGGTGAATCTCGGAATGCTGGGCAACCTGTTCTACCAGACAGTCCGCTTCGATGGAGGCTGGGCCGAGCCACCGGCGCAGGAGGGGGCGCCCCAGTCCGAGGAATACAAGAAGCTGCTGGCCCAGTACGAAGAGGTCAAGGCGGAGGCCAAGAAGAAGCGGGACGAGATCCAGGGGCAATCGGATCGACTGGCCGGCGAGATGCTGGCCTCCATCGGCGTCACCGCAGCCGTCGCCCGCAAAGAGGGCAACCTCTACGTGTGCGACCTCATCCACGTGGTGGGGGGCGATACGCTGCCCAAATCAGCCTCCACCGTCCTCGACAACGCGGTGGCGATGTACAAGGTAGAGGAGAGGCGCCACGAGATGTGGCAGTTGGAGGACAAGAAGTGGGAGCTGAGGCGGCAGCTCGACGACCTGCGCGCGAAGGAGAGCGAGGCCGCACCGCCTGCGCCGGACGGTGGAGTCGTTCCGCCGGCGGGTGATGGGACAGCGGCCCCCGGAGAGGTCAAGGTCATCGAGGCCACCAAGTAACTCGCAGACCAACGTGAACAGGCAGGAGGTTCCTTCGAGCATGGACAAGAAACTGATCTTCAACGCTACCGTCGTGAGCCAGGGCAACCCCGACTTCGTCATCGAAGACGGGGCCGTCCTGGTGGAGGGAAACCGCATCGCGGCCGTCGGCACGAGCCGTGATCTGTGCGGGAAGCACCCCGATGCCGGCCAGGTGAACGCCAACGGCGCGGTGCTGATGCCGGGGCTGGTCAACGCGCACCATCACCTGTACTCGACGTTTGCGTGCGGGCTCGGGTGCGACCCGGCCTACAACCTTCCGGAGATCCTGCGCAAGCTGTGGTGGAAGCTCGACCGGGCGTTGTCGATGGAGGACGTGTACTTCAGTGCCATGGTCCCGCTGCACCGCTGCATCCGGGCGGGCACGACCACGATCATCGATCACCATGCGTCGCCGTACGCTGTGAAGGGAAGCCTCTCGACCCTGGCAGCGGCAGCGCAGGCCGCGGGCGTGCGGGCTTCGTTCTGCTACGAGGTCTCGGACCGGGACGGAACCGAGTCGCTCGAGGCGGGGCTTGCGGAAAACGCCGAGTTCGCGGCCAGGGCTGCTGCCACGCCGGGCAACCTGGTGCGGGGCATGTTCGGCCTGCACGCGTCCATGACGGTTTCGGAAAGCACTGTGGCCCGCGCGGTCGAGACCGCAAAGCAGCTTGGAATCGGCATCCACGTGCACGCGGCCGAGGACGTATCGGACCAGGAGGACAGCCTGAAGAAGTACGGCAAGCGGGTGGTTCGCCGGTTTGCCGATGCCGGGGCCCTGGGGCCCAAGACGATTCTGGCACACTGCATCCACGTGGATGGCGAAGAGAAGCAGCTCCTGAAGGACTCCGGGACGTTCGTGGTGCACAACCCCGAGTCCAACATGAACAACGCGGTCGGTGCAGCCGACGTGCTGGGCATGCTGAAGATGGGCGTGAAGGTCGGGCTCGGGACCGACGGCATGACCTCGAACATGCTGGATGAGGCTCGCTTTGCCGTGATGCTCCACCGGCACGTGAAGCACGATCCCACCGTCGCTTTCGGCGAAGCCGTCGACATGCTGGTGCGCAACAACGCCCGCTTCGCCAGCGAGCAGTTCGGCGTCAAGCTGGGGGTGATCGAGCCCGGTGCAGCGGCCGACCTCGTGATCGTGGCGCACTACCCGTTCACGCCGATCTCCACTGCGAACTGGTATGGGCACTTCCTGTTCGGCATCCAGCCCTCGGCCGTGACGCACACCATGGTGGACGGCAAGTGGCTGATGTTCGACGGCAAGGTCTCGACCCTGGACCTGCCCTTCATCGCGCAGCACACCCGCAAGCTCTCCCCCGAGACCTGGAAGCGTTTCGGTGCCATGCCCGAGCACAAGGGGTAAGGGTCCGTCAAGAAACAAGCCGATCGAACCGAGGACGTCGAGGCACCCTGCCGGCAAGGCGAGATGACGAGGCATACTGGAGGTATGCCGAGGAAGAACAACGAAGTCGGAAGGGATGCATCGGCGCCCGAATTCATCGGGTTGTTTTGAGACGGACCCTAAGGGCGGGAGGAGGTGCCCCCAGACGATCCCGCTCCCTCCGGTTCCGGCCTGGAACGGCATCAGCGCCATGCCGGATGGAGGCTTCCTCGTTGCCGGCGCCCTCGACTCGGGCGTGGCAGCCATTCTCCGGGCCGATGCCGACGGTCACTACCGGTGCTGGTAGGATTGCAGGCCGCTGGACTCGTGCAACGCCATCCAGCGGACGTGAAAGTGTCGGGGGCACGGAGCAGATCGCCGAACATCCTTGGCTTTTCGCACATCCAACGCCGGAATTGCCTTGGATTTCAGCGGACCGTCACGAGCCGGTAGAGGCCGGTAGGGGCAATGGGGGGCGTTGTGCGCGCTGCCCCCCCCCACGTTTCGGGGCTTTGCCCCAGGCCACGCCCGGGCCGCGGAACCTCCCCCGTGAGCCGAGGATGCGGAGAACACTGCGGCCTTGAGCTACTTGCACACGAACGTGTATTCCGGGATGCGGGGCTTCCACCAGCTCCGAGCTGGAACCGCTGTCGAGAAGGCTACCGACGGGCGAATGGCCACACTGCCGTCCTTCGCGACGGCGACCAGCATCGGCTCGCCGCTGGCGCAGTCCTCGAGCAGCGGCTCCCACGAGGAATCGGCCAGGTCTGCCTCGACCGGGCACTTCCCCGTCCGTGCCCGCACGGCCAGGAACTCGAGTTGCAGTCGAAGCGCCTGCAGCCAGAACGTCCTCGCCTGGTAGTTCACCACCGGGTGGACATACCAGGGGCCTTCGCTCCGCTCCATACCGTCGAGAAGCATCTCCCGCAACTCCAGAATCGGCTCAGCAGCCAGGAGCGTGAAGATGACCCTCCGGCACTTGTTCCTCCTGCATCGCTGCGAGGCGGCAACGAACACATCGTCGAAGGCCTTGGCCAGAGCGACAGGCCTGCTCTGCCCGCTGCAGGCCTTCTCCAATTCCCGGTGACGCCGCTCCGCGACCAGCCAGTGCAGTGCTGCATCGTTCCACTCTCTCGAGCCGAACGGCGGCCCTCCGGGCACGCTCGCAGGTTTCGTCATGTCGGCCTCGAATCCTCCCGGCGGGACCCACCCTTCCCCCTTCAGGACGGGAAGATACCATAGGAGCACAGGCCCGTAGCGCAACTCGGGCAGGAAATCGCAGAATGCCGGCTCGGTGGCAAGCAGCACCTCCACCTCTTGCGTGATGCGGGCCAGCAAGTCCGGGCTCGGAAGGGCAGCCGACAGCGTCGGTCCGATTCCTCGGGTGACGATGACGTGCCAGGCGGCACCTCCGACGGTACCGGTCGCGTACGGTGCACCGGCTCCTCTGGACAGGTCCTGGAACAGGCGGAGACCGTCAAACGCCAGAGCCAGCGCCGCTGCCGTCTTGCCGGCATCGGCCAGCATCCGGACGTTCATGGCGAGAACCCAGGACAGCCGGAGCAGCCGAACCAGAGAAGGCATCGCCCGCCGCCCCACCAGGTAGGGCGAGCAGGCATCTTCATGCCGGGTCGCGTGGGAGACGGCGGCGGGGAGGCCTCGGCAAGCCTTCACGATGCCCGCCGGGGGTCCCGAGTCGTGCGAGGGCTGCTCCAGCCAGGCCCACAGGGCATCTGCGTCCTTTCCGCCGGCGGCCTTGTAGCACGCCTCGTTCTCCTTCCCTTCCAGGACTCCGGCCAGATCGTTCTGACCGCTTCCGGGAAGCGCCTTCCCCCTCAGTACCGGTCGGGGACACAGACGCCCCTGGTTCTCCTTGACTGTGGCCATGAGGTCGGCCTCCAGGGCATCGAGTTCCTCCTGCGTGACCAGGTACTTGACCTCGGGGGACGACGCGGGCAGGCCCGAGGGGACTGCCTCCTGCGCCTGCAGACTCGGCTGCCCACAGAACCAGGATAAGAGGCAAAGTGGCAGAGCCAGTCGGTTCGATTCGTTTCGCTTCACGACAGTCCACTCCACTTTCGAGGCGACAATAACATACTGCTCTCTGTGAGTTTGCGCAAGGGTTTCCATCCCCCAAGGAAGAGGCCCAGTGTCGCCGAATTCAACATGCTCGACATCCCCGTAAGCCTCGTTTACACTCAACACATGACGTTTGAGGGATTCGACGGCAAGGTCTCGACCCTGGACCTGCCCTTCATCGCGCAGCACACCCGCAAGCTCTCCCCCGAGACCTGGAAGCGTTTCGGTGCCATGCCCGAGCACAAGGGGTAAGATCCGACGTGCCTGCCCCGAGCGAAGTCGAGAGGTCCGACACCTTTGACTTCGCCGATTGCCGCAGTATACTTATACTGATGAGTAGGAGAGGGCCATGGCGCAGACGCGGAGGGCGCAGATACTGATGGAGCCCGGGGAGTACGGACGACTGGAGAAGCTTGCCCGGCAAAGCGGCGTGTCGGTCGCTGAGCTGATCCGGCGGGCGATCAAGGAGCAGTACTTTGCGGGCAGCACGACCGCTCCCAAGGCGGCAAGACGGATCTGTTCGATGAATCTCCCGGTCATCGAGTGGGACGAGGCCGAGAAGGACATCGCGGAGGGGCACAATGGCGCTCTTCCTTGATACCAACGTGTTCCTGTACGCAGCCGGAGGCCCCCACCCGCTCAAAGAGCCGTGCGGGAGGATCCTCAAGGCGGTGGCGGACGGTACGATCGAGGCCGTAGTGGATACCGAGGTACTCCAGGAGCTGCTCTACGTCCTCGAACGCCGTGGCCTGGTGAGGCGGGGAACCGGCCTGGTTTCCAGCGTGGTGGAGCTCGTTGGCCGAGTGCTGCCCGTCGCAGCCCACGACATGGAGCTGGCCTGCAAGCTGCTGCTCAAGAGCAAAGGGCTGCCCGTGCGCGATGCAGTCCACGCCGCGGTCATGATGAACAACGGCCTCGACACGGTGGTCACCGCGGACCAGCATTTCGCCAGGATCAAGGGGTTGCGCTGCATCCAGCCCGCGGAAGTGGAGACGACCAGGGCGTGAGAAGGGGGCGGCAGCGGCACGCCCGCAATCGGCCTCGGAGCGACACCTCGGAGCCTTTCGTTGCGGCCCATCCGCAGCCGGCCTCAGTACGACAGCTTCAGCACCGCGAATCCCATGACGGGCATGAGACCGTACTCGGAGTTGAGGTCGATGCCCAGAGAGTAGGTGCCGGGGGGGGGGCCTTCGGACTTCACGCCCAGGGGCACAAGGGCGCCGGCGGAGAAGCGGGCGTTCTCGACGACCGACCATTTCAGTCCCGCCATCAGGAAACCGGACGGGTCGAGCAGGTTGCCGACGGCCGAGAGCGTGACGTGGAGAACCGGGAGGACCTCCTGGTCCAGCGCCAGCCCCACGTAGTACCGGCCGACGTTGAAACTCTCCCCCCGCGCCAGCCGCTCCCCCTTCTCGGGCAGCGCACCGCTGAGCGGGTCGGACATGTCCATGTAGTAGCTCAGGTACTCGTCCGGGTCATCGGTGCCGTAGCCGTTGTAGAACGCCTCACCTGCGACCATGAGACCGAAGGAGAAGCGGTAGTCGAGCCCGGCCACGGCCTCGACGTCCCAGTCGTGGGATTCCTCCATGAAGTTGAATGCGGCCTCGGCACGGAATCCGAGCGGACCGAGCGGCCCCGTGGTCTCGAGCCCGCCCATCCAGTTGCCCTGCTGCGACAGTTGGAAGCGGGCTGCGCTGATTGCGAGGTCGTAGCGCCCGATGCCGGTGCGGAACCGCAGGCCGCCGTGCGCCCACCATTCCCGGTCCGTGTTCTCGTGCCGCTCGAACGACCCGACCAGGTCGAGACTGGTCCGCTCGCCCAGGAAGATCTCCGCCCGGATGGCATCGATGCCCCGCTTGACGTCGGGGTCGATATCGGTGGGGGAGAACGGGCTGAAGCGGTCGGTTGGCTTCCAGAACCAGGCCGTGCCCCACGAAATGGCCTGGCGCCCGACGCGCAGGTCCACCGGTCCCAACGGCAGGTGCACAAACGCCCGGTCGATGCTGTGCTCGAGCAGGATTCCGTCGCCCCGATGCGGGTCGGGATCCCAGAGGCGGGGACGGGCAACGCCTGAGATTCCGAGCATCGAGAGGCCCCCCGGAGTCTCCCCCGCACCATTCCCCGAACCGAGCCCGGAACCGCGCCCGGAACCATCCCCCGAGCCGCCCGCCCCGCCGGCCAGCCCCGTCCCCGACTGCATGTCCTCCAGCACCGAGGACATGACCGAGGCGGTGAACTCGTACTCCAACCCGAGTCGGAAGTCGTTCCAGTATGCGTCCCCGCCGATGCGGGCGCGGGTGGCGGACATGCCCGCGGCATCGACGGAATCATCGCCGGAAATCCAGTCGTACAGCCAGATGTCGCGAAAGTTCATGCCGAGAAGCTGGGACTTGAAGTAGCCGCCTCCGTCCAGGGCAAAAGCACCGTCCTGGCTGGTCCAGAGCTCGCGGGACAGTGCGGAGGCAGGGAGGAGGAGGAGGAGGAGGAGGAGGCAGTGCCCATGGCCCATCAACAGGCCCCCTCCCGCGTGGTCGGGGTTGGGGAGGAGGCGGTGCATCACGGCGGTCCTCCGTTGTCCTGGCGCACGTCCGAGTCGATCCGGCCGTCCTTCAGGCGGACGAGGCGCGAGGCGGCATTCATGACCATGGGGTCATGCGTGGAGAACAGGAAAGTCAGCCCCTTTTCCCGGTTCAACCGTCGCATGAGCTTGAGCAACGCCGCACCGGTTTCGGAGTCGAGGTTCGCTGTGGGCTCGTCGGCCAGCACGATGACGGGCTCGCAAACCAGGGCACGGGCGATGGCCACCCGCTGCTGTTGCCCACCGCTCATCTGCATGGGACGGCGGTGCGTCATTTCGGAAAGCCCCACGGCATCGAGCAACTCCTGCACCTTCTTCCGTCGGACCGGTCCGGGCTCCCCGCGAAGAATGAGGGGATACTCGACGTTCTCCCCCGCGGTCAGGACCGGGATGAGGTTGTAGGCCTGGAACACGAATCCGATCTTCTCCAGGCGCAGGCGGGAGAGCTCTTTGCGCGAGAGACCTCCCAGGCGACGTCCCCCGACGGAGATGGTGCCCGAGGTCGGCTCGTCCAGCCCGCCGATCAGGTTGAACAGCGTGGTCTTTCCGGAACCCGAGGGCCCGGCGACCGCGGTGAATTCCCCTGGTTGGATGTCCAGGTCGATGCCCCGCAGCGCCTGGACCTCGATGTCGCCCATCTTGAAGACCCGGGTCACCTCTCTGACGGTCACGATCGGTTCAGACATTTTCGCACCTGATGGCAGCAAGGGCCTTCATGCGGGCGACCCGCACGGCAGGCCATAGAGCGAACAGCAGGATACCGGCCAGCACCACGACGGTGGGCTCGACAAACACCTTGAGACTTGCCGACCCTCTGTACACGTTCTCGATGAACATCCCGTTGAACTCGAAGCCGTCCACGATGAAGCTCAAGTCGAGTCCCCAGACCGTGAGATAGGCGACGCAGAGGCCGCCCACGACAAGCCCGATGGCCATGGCCAGCAGGCCGATGAGGAGCGCCTCGCACATGATGCCGGCAAACAGGCTGCGGCCTCGGGCGCCCAGCGCAAGCTGCACGCCGAACTCGCGCTGCCGCTCGAACACGACCATGAACAGGGTCGTGAGGATTCCGGCGGACAGGATGGTGAGCATGAGGAGGTAGAGCAGGCCGTTCCAACTGTCGACCATGGCGAACATCTGGGCGATTTCGGGGCTCACGTCGTACCAGGCGAGCACTTCGGTCGAGTCCAGCCCCTGGGCAGCAATGCGCTGTCGAATGTCGTCGACGACCGGGGCGATGGCGCGGGAATCGTGGACCATGACCGAGATCTCGTGGACCGTGTCATCGGCACCGGTGGCCTCCTGGAAATCCTTCAGGGCGACCATGACCATCTGCGAGTCAAAGGCATCGGTATCGGTCTGGATGATCCCGGTGACGACGAAGGCGAGAGCCACGGTAGCCCCCTGGAACCCGGCGCAGTCGAGGCGGACCCTGGAGCCGATTCCGACCTTGAGCTGACGGGCGAGCTTGGCTCCAAGGAGGATCCCCTTCCGCTGCCGGAAGCGCTCCGGTGCATCCGGTTCGAGCGCCTCCGGGGGGGGGACGACGAACCCGCCGGCGACGAGCTTCTCCGGCAACGCGCTGAAGTGGCGTTCCCGCTCCGGATCCACGGCCAGGACCCGCACCACCCGCACGGTGCTGGACAGGCTGGACCGGATGCTGCCCGAGAACATGAGGCGGGGGCTTGCGGCCTTCACTCCGGGGGTGGACTCAATGGCTTCGAGCACCTTGGAGGCAGATGGGATGACGAGCTGGGTGCTCTGCCGCTCCCGGTATTCGGGGTGGTGGAGTTGAATGTGGCCCATGCTCGAACGGGCGAGCTGGTCCACGAACATGTCGATGAACCCTTCGGTGAACGACACCATGGTGATGAGGACGGCCAGGCCGAGGCTGATGGCCGCCACCGTGAGCAATGTCCTTCGGCGGTTGCGCCACAGGTTTCTCCACGCCATGATCAGGAGCATGCTGGGCACCTCGGCCGGTTCTTGGGAGCGCGCTCGTCGTTCGCCATTGCACCCTCCTACACGAATCGGATGGCATCGACCGGGCGCAGGCGGTGGATGCGCAGGGCCGGGTAGAGGGAGCCGAGCACCGCATAGGCCACTACGGTGCCCACCGAGAAGACTATCCCGTAGAGGGTGAGCTCGGTGTAGTAGACCGTGCTCAGCACCACGCCGGTGATCGAGACTTCGCCCATTCCCAGGTCATATCCGTTGACGGAGAAGTACCAGTTGAACGCCTCGCCGATCCCTGTGCCGACGGCACCGGACAGCAGGGCAAGGATCACCATCTCCAGCACGAGCCCGCCCGCGATGCGGCCGGGGGATTCTCCCACGGCCATGCGCACGCCGAATTCCCGGGTGCGCTCCATGACCGACATGGTGACCACGTTGGCCAGGATGACGCCGACGATCATGATGAGAAGCGCCAGCGTCACGAGGAGGCTGCCCTGGTCGAGCTTGACGTAGACATCGAGCTCGGGTGACAGCTTGCGCCAGGACAGGGCCGACAGCCCGATGCCGGCCGAATCCAGCGCCCGTCCCAACTCCTCGGCCACTTCCGATGCACCTTCGAGATCGTCGATGGCGACGACCACGGCCGATGCGCCGCCATTGGTCTCCAGGCCGGCGGAGAGCTTGTCGATGTGGGTCAGCGCAAAGGTGCGGTTGATTTCTAGGCTGCCGGTCTTGACCAGGCCGACGACCTTGTAGAGCGAGGCAAACGCCCGGCCCCGGGCGGTTCCGGTGGTGAGCGCTACCCGGTCACCCACTCCCACGTCGAGCAGCATGGCCAGGCCGGTACCCAGCACGATCTCGCCCATGTAGGGATTGTCTGCATGGGGGTCAGTCGATGCCAGGAAGCGGGCGGGCGGGCAGTAGTCGCTGAACCGGTCGGCACAGTCGGCATCGTCGCACAGGTCGTCCCCGTCGGGGCAGCGCCCCTTGCAGACGGTCGCACCAGCCTCGTCGCATCGTTCGTCCAGAGGGGGCAGGGTCGGGCAGAGGGACTCGCAATCTGCGGAATCGGCGTAGATTTCGGCCCGGGCCGCTCGGCACCCTCGCAGGCAGCGCTGGTCAGGCTCGTCTGCGACCAGCGACGACTCCAGCGTGCTGACCTTCCGCTCGTCGTCGGGACGGATTCCGACCACGAACGCTCCTTCGGAGGTCATCCCCTTCCACGACGAGAGGTTGTCCTCGTCCGGGGGGTCAGGGACCTTCTTGCTCAGCAGACCGCCCGTCTGGAGCCTGGGGGCGAACCCGAGCACGCCGGGCATGTCCTGCAGCACCGGAACGAGCGCTTTCAGATCGGCCCCCGGAATCTGGTGCTCCAGGTCGGGCTCGTCGTGATACCCGGGATGCTGCACCTGGAGGTGCCCGAGGAAGGAATCCGTGGCACCGCGGATCATCTGGGTGTGCATGCCGTCGCCCATTCCCACGAACAGGATCATGACCGCCACGGAGAACACCATGACCAGCCCGGTCAGCACCGTCCGGCGCCGGTTGCGCCAGAGGTCCCGCCAGCACAGTGCGAGGAAGTTTTTCATCTTGAGGATCCTGTCCTCTCAATCATGAAGCAGCCCACCATTCCGTCCTCTCTTCCGGCTCGGACTTCGGCCCGTCCCGCCGCACTACCGTCCCTTCTTCAGGCTGCGGATCGTGAACGTCTTGTCCGGCAGCGACTCGACGAACTCCATCTTCTTGACCCGGATCTCGGTGTAGCGCCCGGGATCCTGGAGGTTCTCCATCTTCCAGAGGAACGGGTAGTTCCGGCCGTCGTTCATCTTCCGATAGTCGGAGAAGTGCATGACCCGGGCGAGTTTCCCCTTCTCGTCGTAGAACTCCTGGCGCAGCGGACGGAGGTCGTCCTGCGCGACCTCGAGCACCTCCTTCTCCCAGACCACCGGACTCGACGGCTTCGGTTTCAGGGTCACCCGCCACGTCTTCACCTCCCCCATCTTCCCCGCCTCGGCGGGAAGCACGTCGTAGTCGAGCTTGACGCTGGAGCTGCGGGAGATGTCATCGTTCGTGAAGTCGGAGCCCATCCAGGAATCGAGCATGAGCGACGGAGGGATCTTCTGAACCTGGTCGATCTTGGGATTGTAGGCCCACAGGTCCTTTCCGAGCTTGAGGCTGGCCATGCCGGCATCCTCCGCCGGGGCGGTGAGGCGGACCAGGCTCTTGTCCGGGTAGACCTCCTGGAACTTCATGGTGAGGGTACGATCCCACCGCTTGATGTACATCTCCATCTCCCCCACCGAGGCCTTGCCCCGCATGAGGTTCTCCATGTCGTCGACGATCTTCTCGGCCAGGACCGAAGGCGACGGCGCCTGAGACTGGCCAACGGAC